>Ga0080064_1000494_pt1 | contig 102199 bp, 94 predicted proteins | sample Subgrocontami54m_FD_69260 | JGI IMG/M metagenome (GOLD analysis project Ga0080064, IMG submission 69260) | Subsurface groundwater microbial communities from S. Glens Falls, New York, USA - GMW46 contaminated, 5.4 m (SPADES assembly) (version 2) ...
CAACAGCCCATTCGTTGAGGAGCCGGATGAGGTGAAAGCCTCACGTCCGGTTTTGAAGCCGGGCGGCGGGGGTGACCCCGTCGCCCAGGTTAACTAGCTTTACTCCGCTCGTGCTGAGTCTGTCGAAGCACGCTCGGCCACGCGGAGCTTGTCGAGGATAACCTGGCTCACGACGAACGGTTCAGATCAGCGAGAGGTCCCGCGATAGATAATCCGGTAGACCCGCTCTTGCCAGCGCCCCGAGGGGATGTCCAGGTAGCGGCCTCGCCAGTACTTCCGCACGTTCCCGTGTGGCTGGACGAAGTGCGATATCACGGCGACGGCAACACACAGCGCTGCCAGCACGAACAGTTGCACTTTGAACGACACAGGCAGCAGGTACGCCGCCACGAAGATCCCGACGCCGTAGAGGACGAGCTCCCCGGGATTGCGCGGGCGAGGGTCCGGAAATCCCAAACGGAACGATCGGGATTTGGGCCGCTTGCGCGAGGAGAGCTTGTCGACTCCACCTTGGCGCAGAGCCTCTTCCAGCTCGCGCTGGATGCGGTCCGGCAACTGCGGGCTATCAGCCATGGCGGGCCCCGACTACAGTGAATCCACTGGCGACGATAGCGAAACCGTTATTCCCGCGGCTTCTCCAGACGCGTCTCTCGAGCCACAGGTCGGCTTCTTGATGCCGTATTATCCGGCCTGCGGCTCCAGACCACAATAGCGCGCATCACGCGCGGCTCACCCACTTTCGAGCCGTGGAGATGAGAATGCGCAATGTGCGCTGGTCGGCGCTGGCGATGCTCTGTGCCATCCTCGCGACCCTCTTGCCCTGGAGCGGTCGGACCACCAACGTCGCCGCATCGCAAGAGGGCTCCCTCCAGCCCGATGTCTATGAGCCCGACGACGGACCCGAGCAGGCGCATCCGCTTCTGCCTGTCGGGTTGGCTCAGCGGCGTACCTTTCATACCGGCACCGACGTCGATTGGGTCTACCTCGACCTAGACGCCGGAGACCGCGTCGAGATCACTACCACCGGCGATTGCGACACCCTCCTTACCGTCTATGCGCCGGATGGCCGTACTGCCCTCGCCCAAGATGACGACAGGGGCGGCGCCGGCAACGCCCTCGTGCGCTTCGCGGCTCCCATCGAGTCCACATATTTCGTCGAGATTCGACAGTTCGGTCGCTCCTCCAGTCCGTGCGGCCCGTACGGCGTGTCCGCGAGCTTCGTGCCGCCTCCAGCACCTGACTCCTTCGAGCCGGACGACACCTCGGCTCTCGCCAAGCCGCTGCCGACGGACGGGACGCTCCAGCAGCACAGCATTCACGCCCCTGGAGACGTGGATTGGGTGACGATCACGGTTCAGGCCAATACGGCGTTCAGACTCGCCACGGCCGGCCAATGCGACACAGTCCTCACGCTCTTCGGCCCAGACCGCCAGACGATGCTGGCAGAGGACGACGACAGCGGACAAAACGGCACCTCCATCATCGTCTATACCTTCACGCAGGCGGGGACGTACTACCTCAGGGTGCGAGCCTACGATGAGGCCACCGACGTCTGCGACTCGTACAGCGTGAGCGCGACGTCCGTCCCGCCAACCTTCGCCGACGCGTTCGAGCCGGACGACTCGGCTGCCCAGGCGCGGCCGCTGCCCCTGGACGGCAAGCCCCAGGAGCGAAGCCTGCACAAGCCCGACGATCTTGACTGGGTTTCGATCTTCCTGAACGCGGGCGATCGCATTCTCCTCTGGACGAGCGGGCCGTGTGATACGTACCTCTTTCTCGTCGGCCCGGACGGCCGTACGATCCTGCGGGAGGACGACGATAGCGGCGAAGAAGCAAACGCCGTGCTCTTCTTCGCCCCGCGCGAGGCCGGCCTCTACTACGCGGTGGTCCGGCCATTCGGCGGATCGAGCCCGACCTGCAATAGCTACCAGCTCCAGGGCCTGACTCTCCCGTCTCCCCGCACTGGGGCGAGCCCTGTCACCTCGGCAACGCCCGTTACGTCCGGAACGCCAACCACGCCGAACGAACCAACCGCGACGCCAGTTCCGACGCGGAGCGGGTTCCCAACGGCAACGCCCTTCCGACCACCCACGGTATCGCCCGCCCCCACGAGGTCGACACGCTGATCACCAGGCTCTGATAGGAGGGCTCGACCATGATCATCGACTGGCACACTCACGTCTACCCGCCCGAGTACGCAAACAGCCCCCAGTGGGAGGGGCGGTGCCCGATGGTCCTCGAGAACGTTCTTGCAGTGCACGAGCGAGCCGGTGTCGACCTGGCGGTCATCAGCAACCCCGTTCACTACGTTGGCGGGCAGCCCGCCGACGAGGTCTTCAAGGGTATTCAGCGCTGGAACGAATACTCGGCCGAGATCGCCCAGAAGTATCCCGATCGAACGCTTTGTTTCGCGACGAGCGTGCCGGGCGGTGGCGATCGATTCCTGAAAGAGCTCGAGCGGGCCGTCAAGGAGTACGGGCTGCGTGGGGTGCTGATCAACTCGAGCCACCAGGGCCACTACCCCGATGCGGACGAGGCGCGGCCGTTTTTCGAGCTGATCACCGACCTGGACATCCCCGTGATGGTCCACGCGCCGTCGTCGAGCTGGGGCGAGGAGTGCATGAGGGACTACCGGCTCATCTCGAGCGTGGGTCGCCCCGCGGACGAGTGCCTATCGCTCTCCCGCCTCATCGTTCGAGGCGTCTTCGAGCAGTTCCCAACATTGAAGCTCGTCGGCTGCCATCTCGGTGGCGGCATCTGCGAGGTCGTCGGGCGCCTCAACTACGCCTACGAGCTCCAGGAAGAGGCGTTCTTCCTCGGTCGCTACGAGCCTATGCTGATCACGAAGGAGCCTGGGGAGTACCTCAAGATGATGTACATGGACTCCGCCGCCTACCACTGGCCCGCGGTCATGTGCGCGATCAACACGATCGGCATCGACCACATGCTCTTCGGGAGCGATGCGCCGCCCCTGGCTCCATTACTCCCGCGCGCCGTCAAACTCGTCAAGGAACTCCCCATCAGCGACACCGACAAGCAGGCGATCTTCTACGACAATGCGGCTCGTCTCCTGAAGCTGGACGCGCGTTAGAGGCTCGGATGCTCCGCAAATCGGTGTTGTCATCCTGACGGCCGGAAGGATCCGCGTCCCGAATCGCTCAAGCCACGGACGACAAGCACACATGGCGACCGACGCGCTGACTGACCACTCGTCGATCCTTAGCCGCCGAAGTAACGAGCCCGGTCGGCGGAGACCCGCTCGAGCATGGAGCCAGGTACGTCGGCCATCGTGAAGCTGCCCTCTGGCGCGAGGTGCGGCTTGGTGGCGTCGACGATCATTTTGGAGACGGTGCCCTTGCCGACGGTGTACTCCTCGGCCGCGGGGTCGAGCACGACGGCACGGACTCGAGGAATGACGTAGATGTCGCGGTCGGCATGGACTCGCGTGCCGAGCGCGTAGTCCATCTCGAACGGATCCTGGATGTCGATGTCGTCGTCCACCACGATGACGTGTTTGATCAGGTCTTGATGGGCGAAGGCGGCGAATCCCGCCTTCTGCGCGTCGCCCTCCGACGTCTTGCGGATCGAGATCCACGCGTGCATGTTTGCGCCGCTGCCCAGCGGCATGTGTACTGAAACCACACCGGGGAGCGAGGCGCGCACAGCACGAAAAAGGGAGGGCTCTCGACCCAGTGCACCGATGAGCGGATGCTCCGGCGATTTGCCCGAGAGCACGTTATGGTAGATGGCGTTGCGGCGCCGCGTGATCGCGCGGATCTTCACGACCGGCAACTGCCGCTGGATGCCGTACTGACGCGTGAACTCGCCGAAGGGTCCTTCCTGGTGGCGAACCTTCGGGAGCACCTCGCCCTCGATAACGATCTCCGCCTGAGCGGGGACCTCGAGGTCGCTCGTCACGCACTTCACCGTCTGAATCGGCTCCCCGAGTAACCCACCGGCCGCGGGGAGCTCGTCCTCATCAAACGCGGTCCTGAACTGCGACGCAATGAGCAAGGCGGGATGTGCGCCGATGACGATGGCCACAGGGAGAGGCCGCTCTTGCGCCTCGTTTGCCTCGAAATGGGCGCGCATGTGGGTGGGAGCCATCCAGATGCCAAGGGTGTCCGCGTCGTGGACCTGGTTCCGTTGGAGACCGACGTTGCGCACGCCGTTCTCGGGATTGTTGGTGATGTGGATGCCCGCCGTGATGTAGCGGCCGCCGTCCCGCTCGGAGTTCTGGCAGATCGGCAGCAACCGCACGTCCAGGTCTGGCGCGAGCTCCACGATCTCCTGGCACGGGGCCCTTTCGACGCGCACCGGCGGGATCGGTCGCTCCATCGCCTCGACGCCGAGACGGAGCAGTGCGCCTGGCTCTATCCCAAACGCGATCGCCGCGTTCTCCCGCGTCACCATCAGATTCCCGACGACCGGGATGTCCGACCCCTCGACGTGTTCGAAGAGGAGCACGTCTTGTTTCAGTGCATCGTCGAGCTGCGCATAGCGGCACACCGAGGCCAGCTCGAAGATCGGACTCACGGGCGTGCTGATGCGCCGCAGGCGACCAGCCGCATCGAGCCGATCGAGGACGGAGTGGAGATCCTGGCTCACAGGTTCAGCTATCCGGTCATGTTGAGCGGTCCATCATCGTGAGCCAAGGAAACGCTCACCCTGAGCCTGTCGAAGGGCGTGGTTCGACAATCTCACCACGAGCGGATGCCGCGGCCGCCTGGATAGACTCCAGAATTTCAGGATAGGCCCCGCAGCGGCAAAGGTTGCCCACCATGTATTCCTTGATCTGGTCCAGCGTGGGGTTCGGGATCTCATCCAGCAGACACGTCGTCGTAAGAATCATCCCAGGCGTGCAATAGGAACACTGGAAGCCGCCGTGCTCCAAGAAGGCTCGTTGGACCGGATGCGGTTCGCTTGCGGTGCCTAGACCCTCGACCGTCGTGATGGAGCGACCGTTTGCTCGCACGGCCAGATACGTGCAGGAGCTGACCGGCTGCCCGTCCACGAGTGCAGTACACGCGCCGCACACAGACATGCCACAGCTCTCGCGCGCGCCGAAGAGCTTCAGTTCGTCGCGAAGCAACTCCAGCAGCGTCCGATGGCTGTCGACGGTGAGCTGCTGGGTCTCCCCGTTGATGGTGACCTGGATCTGGTGCTTCACGCGGAACCTCCCGCCTCGCGCACGGCCCGCAGGATCTTTTCGGGCGTCAGCGGTAGGTCGCGGATACGGGCTCCTCCAAGCGCGTCGGCGATCGCGTTGGCGATGGCCGGGGCAATCGCGAAGATGCCTGCCTCTCCGATGCCCTTGGCGCCGTACGGACCATCGCGGTGGGGCGCCTCTACGATGATCGGCTCCGTGTTGTCTGGCAAATCGAGAAAGGACGGGATCTTGTAGTCTGCGAACGACCCGTTGATGAGCTGGCCCGCATCCTGCAGCATCTCTTCGAAGAGCGCCGGCCCTGTGCCTTGCAGTGTTGCGCCCGCGATCTGCTGTCGACACGCGAAGGGGTTTATCGCCTTGCCTACGTCGACCGCGGTCGCGATGTTCAGGATCTTGAGCTGGCCCGTCTCCGTATCTACCTCGACTTCGGCGGCGGTTGCCCCACAGAGCCAGTGGGCCGTTACGTTGTCGCTCTGGCCCGTCTGCAGATCCGTCGGACCGTGGTACGTCTGGAAGAGCCCGGTCCCTGTCACAGTCCCCGCGCGGGCTTCGAACCGCGTCAACATGACTTGGCCGAAGGTAGTCGCTCGATCAGGGGCAGCCTTCGCCCAGATCTTGCCGTCGCGCGCGACCAGCTCATCCGTCCCGGCATCCAGGATCTCGGCCGCGGTAACGAAGAGCTGCTGCTGAGCGTCGGCCGCTGCGAGTCGCACAGCGTTCCCCATGTGGAAGGTCGTACGACTGCCCGCGGTGATGAGGTCGTATGGCGTGACGTCTGTATCGGGATGCACGACCGACACGTCCTCGAGGCGGACACCCAGTGTCTCCGCGGCGATCTGAGAGAGCTCCGTGTCCGAGCCCTGCCCCATGTCCACAGCGCTCGAAAGCACCGACACGCTGCCATCCGAATGAACGTGGAGGGTCGACGCGGCAACCGACGGCGTGATCATCGCCTTCATGCTGCAGGCGATCCCCTTCCCCCGGACGAGCTTTGCTCCCTCGCCCCTTGTGGGAGAGGGTTGGGGTGAGGGGCGTGCCTGGCTCGCAGTCCACCCAATGGCATCCGCGGCGGCGCGGACCGACTCGTCCAGTCCCAGGCTGTAGATCGGCGTGCCCGTCGCATGGATGTCGCCGTCGTGGTAGAGGTTCTTCAGGCGAAACTCGAGCGGGTCCCATCCCATATCCCTAGCGATCACGTCCATCTGCGACTCGTACGCCCAGCACACCTGCATGATGCCGAAGCCGCGGAAGGCGCCGGCGGGCGGCTTGTTCGTGTAGACGCTGAACGAATCGATTCGAACGTTGGGGATCGTGTACGGCCCAGCGCTCGTGTAGCCAGACTTGTGCGTCACACGCGGACCGATGTCCGCGTACGCGCCCGTGTCCCACATGATCTGGCAGTCCCGCGCGATGATCTGGCCGTCGCTATTGACGCCAGTCGTCAACGTCGCCGTCACACCGTGCTTGGTGATCGTGAGAAACTCCTCTTTGCGCGTGAGGCGGACCTTTACGGGTCGGCCTGACGCTTGCGCGAGGAGGGAGGTCACCGGCTCCAGCTTCATGTACAGCTTGCTGCCGAACCCGCCACCCAGATACGGCACCACCACGCGCACGCGGGACTCCGGCATGTGGAACATGTTCGCCAGCATGATGCGCACGTAGGACGGGCTTTGCGTCGCCGACCATACCTGCAGCTTGCCCGAGTTCAGCCATTGGGCGACGGTGCAGTGCGTTTCCAGATCGCCGTGCTGCGTGGCAGGATTGGAGAAAGTGTGGTGAAACACTTTGTCCGCGTTGCGCAATCCTGCTTCCACGTCGCCTCGGCGCAGCTTATATTGGAAGCAGGCATTGCTGGTGGCGGGCACGTCATCGCCACCCAGCAGCTCGATCAAGTCCGCAAAGGTCTTGGCGGGGATGAGTCTTTCGGAGATGAGCGGCGCGTCCGGCGCCATCGCCGCGTGCACGTCGAAGACGGCGGGCAGCTCCTCGATCTCCACGTCGATGAGGTCCAGCGCCTCTTCCGCCGTCTCGCGATCCACCGCCGCCACCGCAGCGATGGGATCGCCGACGTAGCGCACCTTCCCGATGGCGAGCGCTGCCTGGTCCTTGAACGCGGGACCCGTAAACGGATCGATGTTCATGCCGAGAAGGTCCTGTCCGGTGAGCACTGCACGCACACCTCGAAGTCGCTTCGCGCGGCTCGTGTCGATGTTCGCGATCCGGCCGTGGGGCACGGGACTCCGCAGCAGCATGCCGTGGAGCATGCCGGGCAGCTCCATGTTGTCGACGAACTCCAGGCGGCCCGTGACCTTGTCGAGCGCCTCGACCCGATGCACGTCCGTCCCGACGATGTGCAGATCAATCACGATCCCTGGCTCCTAAGCACCGATGGCGAGGGCAGCGCGCCCCGCGGCGGCTTCGATTGCCCGACGGACGTAGACCTCGGTCACCGTGCGTTTGTACTCGGCAGACCCGCGAAAGTCGTCGAGCGGCTCAGCGGCTTGAGCGTATCGCCGCGCAACCTCGGCGATCGAAGCGGCGGTCAGTCGCTCGCCTCGAATCAGCGCCTCCGCGTCCGAAACACGCAGCGGTCGATCCGCGACGCACCCCGCAACGATCCGTGCCTCGCCAACGCGACCGTCATCGGCCTCCAGGAACGCGGCGACGCCGACGGTCGGCCAGTCATTGGGAGATAACGCACAGAATTTGAGATAGGCGCCCTGGGTGCGGGCCGGTAGCGGCGGAATCTCGATGCTCACGATCAGCTCGTCGGCCTCGAGACACGTCTCGTAATAGTCCACTAGCAGCTCATGCAGCGCGAGCCGACGCTCACCCCGCACACTCCGCGCAACCGCGGTGGCGCCGAGTGCTGCAAGCACGGGCGGAAGGTCCATGTGAGGATCGGCCTGAGCCAAATGCCCCCCGATCGTGGCCACGTTTCGTACCCTGACGTTGCCCACCACGCGGAGCGCTTCGACCAGGACCGGGTAACGCTGTTGCACCTCAGAGGACCGCTCGAGCGTTCGCAGGGTGGTTGCCGCGCCCGCCCTCAAGCCGTCGTTCCCGACGTTCAGGCCGCGCAGCTCGGCAATGTCGGTGAGGCTAATGACCGCGCTCGGCTGGACCAGGCGTTCCTTCAGCAGAACCATGAGCATGGCTCCACCGCCGATCCATCGCGCCTCGTCGCCGTGCTGGGCAGCGAGCGCGAGGGCTCCGTCTAGGGTTGTGGGCAAAAACAGATCAAACGGCCGCAAGGCATCCGTCTCAGTAGGGAAGTCGCGTGAGTATAGCGCCAACCTCGCCGTCAATCCATGGGACCTCTTCGGTGAGGTGTCCCCCAGGAGAAGCGTTGCTATACTCGTCTCATCGACGAGTGAGGGCCGGAACGTGGCAGCAATCGAACCGCGACTAGAAGACCGTGTTGTTCAAGATCCCGAGGTTATGGTTGGTAAGCCTGTGATCAAGGGAACTCGGATACCTGTTGAAAAGATTCTCGAGCAGTTGGCTTACAAGCCTGACTTGCAAGAGCTCTTCGAGATTTACCCCGAGCTCTCAATGGACGACGTTCGGGCTGCTTTCGCATACGCCAGAGGACTGGTGGCAAAGAAACCTCGACGTGCGCCTCTCAAACAGACAAGGTCCGCCACCGTTGCATGAGGTTTCTCTTCGATCAGAGCACTGATCGTCGCCTGGCTTCATTCCTCCAGGGTCTGGGACACGACGTCACTATCGTTGCTGTCGATTACCCACAGGCACTCCCCGATCGCGAGGTTTTGGCCGTCGCGGTACACGACGCCGAATCCTCATCACAGAAGACCGTGACTTTGGCGAGCTTGTGTTCAAACATGGACAAGCGCACGCCGGCGTGATCTACCTGCGCATTCCTCCAATGGAACTATCGGAAAAGATTGCGATCCTCGGTGGAGTCTTGATCGATAACGCAGGTCGCCTGGCCCAGTTCATCGTCGTTACCACACGTGGCATCCGCATACGGTTGGCTCCGGACCAATAGGAGCAGACTACTCAGAGGAAAGGTCGGCGTGGGACTCCTGGAGGTGCGTGAGGGTCAGCGTGACCAGGAGCCGGATGTGGGCGTCGTCCAGCGAGTAGTAGACCAGGCGGCTCTCTCGGCGGGGCCGAACGACGCGCAGCATGCGTAAGACACGCAAGTGCTGGGAGACGGCCGGGAGGCTCATGCCCATCAGCGCGGCGAGGCCTGAGGTCGTCATATCGGCGTGCACGAGTGCGTGGACGATCTTCGCGCGGGTGGGATCGGCTAGAGCTCGGAAGAGCTGCGCCATCGCAACCGAAAGGTGGTCCGCGAGAGGAAGCTCATCCTGATCGTGGGACGCGTTCCCCACCGGCAGTTCGTGGCTCGACGCTGGCATTGTCACACCCGATCACGGAAACGGCGCGCAACAACAGCGCGCCGCTCCTGCCAGTTTACCATTGCCCCCTTGTCGATCCCGGGCGACTCGCGAGCTGCCTATGCGGCGTTGAACGTCTCGAAGATCCGACCGTAGATGGCGGCTACTCGCGCAGCTTCAGCCTTCTCGACAACGTCCACTCCGCGATGCAGGCGCCAGGCATCGAGCACCTGTTTACCCTTCTGCAACCCTGCGTTACGCAATGGCTGCTCTTCCCAGCGTATTTTTTAAGAAATGAAGGCAAACAGCCATACTTAATGGATTGGAGGCCAAACCATGTTGGCTGATCTCGGTTTACTCATTCTCCGTGTCGTCGTCGGTCTGCTCATCACCGGCCACGGAGCACAGAAGCTCTTTGGGTGGTTCAACGGCCCCGGTCTCCAAGGATTTGGCGGACACTTGCGATCCATGGGGCTCAAGGCGCCTAGCTTCTTCGCACTCATCGCATCTCTATGCGAGTTCGGAGGTGGCCTGCTGATGCTCTTTGGTTTCCTAACGCCGCTGGGCGAGATCGCGGTCATCGCCGTCATGCTGATGGCCATCTTCCAGGTGCATTGGCCCAAGGTGTGGAACCACGAGGGTGGATTCGAGTATCCCCTCTCCATCGTCGCTGTGGCCCTCTCAGTGGCTTTGGTCGGCCCGGGCTACTACTCCCTCGACGCCGCGTGGTCGACCTATCTGCCGATGCCATCGACCCTCATCATCGGGCTGGCCGCGGGGGTGATCGGTGTAGTCGGGGCCATGGTAACGGCCGAGAAGCCTGCTCCAGTGGTCCACGAGGTTGGGGACGAGCGGCGCGCAGCATAGCTCCACTTTCCCAGCCATCTCCACATGTAGAGGCCCAGTGCCATGGCGCCGGGCCTCTTACATGTGGAGACAAAGCCGTCACGGATCCCCGCCCCCCAAGGTCCACGATTCTTGACACCTCGACGGGGGATACTTATTCTCGCCAGCAGGTCGGGGTCGACCTGGAGGATTGATCGAGATGCCGTTGAAGCAGGCGCTGCTCGCGTCGGTGGCGCTCTCCATGATGGTCGTCGCGTGCGCGAGCCCGCCCAGCCAGTCCACATCCCAAACGTCCTCTTCGAGCTCGGCGACGGTGTCCTCTCCTGTCGCACCCAAGCGCATCGTCGCGGCCATGATGGGCAACCCTCCAACTCCTATCGAGAAGGCCATCGGCGGCGGCAGCGGCGGCCGCATTCCGGGCATCACCGGCCTCCAGCAGCTCGTCGGCGCGGGCCTCACCATCCAGGACGACAAGGGCACGCACCTGCCGCTCCTCGCCGAGCAGGTTCCCACGATCGAGAATGGCCTCTGGAAGCTCCTGCCGAATGGACGGATGGAGATCACCTGGAAGATCCGCCAGGGCGCACAATGGCATGACGGCACGCCGTTTGGCTCCGCGGACCTCGTCTTCACATCGATCGTGGAGCAAGATCGGGACCTACCCTTCGAGCGGAACCCTGCGTACCGAGTGATAGACACCATCGAAGCGGCGGACCCACAAACCATCGTGGTGACGTGGAAGCAGCCATACATCCTGGCCGACCAGTTCTACATCGGCCCTTCGCTGCCCAAACACATCTTGGAAAGGCCCTACGCCGACGCCAAAGAGAGCTTCCAGTCGCTCCCCTACTGGAACGTCGAGTTCATCGGGAACGGCCCTTATCGGATCAAGGAGTGGACGCGCGATAGCCACACGGTCCTGCAGGCTTCGGACGGCTGGGTCACGGGGCGGCCGAAGATCGACGAGATCGAGGTCCGGTTCTTGGCCGACGAGAACGCATTCATGGCCAACATTTTGGCGAATCACGTCGACGTGACCATCGGCAAGAGCATTACCCTCGAGCAGACACTCTCCCTTCGTGATCGGTGGAACAACGGACACATCGAGAGCACCCCAGAGACCACCATGAAGATGTGGCCGCAGTTCGTCAACACGAACCCGCAGATCATCACGAACGTCCAGTTCCGCAAAGCGATGATGCACGCCATCAACCGGCAGGAGATGGTAGATACCATCATGGGTGGACTGTCGACGATCGCCCACTCACTGCTGCTCCCGACAGACAGGGAGATCGGCGCGATCGACTCGGCGGTCGTGAAGTACGAGTACGATCCGCGCCGCACCATCCAGATGATCGAGGGCCTCGGCTACAGCAAGAGCGGAGACGCCCCCTTCCGAGACAGCTCCGGCGTGCCCCTCGCCGTCCAAATCACCTCGACAGACGAGGACCAGAACACCAAGCCGATGTTCACCGTCGCGGAGTATTGGCAGAAGGCGGGCGTCACCACCGAGACCGTCGTCATCCCGGTGCAGCGGCAGCAGGATCGAGAGTACCGCGCGACCTTCCCCGGCTTTGCCCTACAGGGCGGAGGAAGCGGCGTCATCGCCGTGCCGAATACCCTCGGCTCCCAGTCCAGGCTCCCGGAGAACAACTTCACCGGCAGCAACTACGCGCGCTACCAGAATCCCGAGTACGACGCCCTCGTGGACAAGTACCTGACCACCATCCCCGAGCACGACCGGATCGAGGCGCTCCGCGTCGTCATGCACGCCATGACGGATCAGCTCAACCTGATGACGCTGTACTACGCCACGTCCAGCACCATGATCAGCAATCGCATGGTCAACGCAGGACGCGACCCAACATGGAACGCTCCACAGTGGGATGTGAGGTAGAGATCCCCGCGGCTAGCGGAAATCCCATTCGTAGACGTTCCAGGCAATCGCCGAATCGGGCGGGACGACGCGCGGGCCCGTGAGGGCGCTGATGTGCGCAACGGGAATGGGGTTGAAGTAGAGCGGCAGCGCCGGCAGGCTTTGGCTGAAGATCGTCGCCATCTGGGCGACCTGCTGAACCCGCTGACTCGAGTCGATTGTCGTCGCGAACGCCGTGGAAAGCGCATCGAATCGCGGGTCCATCCAGCCGCCTCGGTTGTTGCCGATCCAGCGGTTCTCCAGCGCGGGCACGCCGATGGTCGTATGGGAAGCCAGTGTTTCCTCACCCAGCGGCGTGCTGAACGTGTAAAGGGCGGGGAACGTGTTCCGCACTTGTCCGTCCTGCGCCTGGGCCTGCGGGACCACCATCTCCCTCACGTCGAACCCGGCTTGCCGCAATGCAGCTCCCAGAATCGACAGCTCCGACTCGTTCTGACTCGATCCATTCGTCCGGAGGTCCAGGGTTAGTCGCCCTTCTTCCGGATTGGCGTAGACGCCGTCGCCGCCCTTCGAAATTCCAGCCTCGGCCATGAGCTGTTCCGTACGCGTTGGGTTGAAGCTGTACTTCGCGACCCCGCGACTCACGTCGGCGTAGTAGCTCACCGAAGGTGGAATGAGGGGAACGTCGCCCATGATGCCCTGGCCTTCGAACAGGACCTGGTTGAGCGCATCTCGATCGATGGCGAACGCTAGCGCGCCCCGCACTCGTACGTCGGCCAGGGCTCGCGGGTTCGTCAGCTCGGGACGGAGTTGGACGTAGGTGCCGCGCCACAAGTCGGGCTTCGCCAACACCGAGCCACCCTGCTCTCCCCATTGATTCTTCAAAGTCAAGCCCTGCTGGAAACGGATCGAATCGTCCGCCGAGAAGTGCACCTCTCCGGACAGGAGGTTCGCGACCGTCGTGTTCGGGTCGCCGATAAACACGATCTTGATGCGCTCGATCCGGGGTCGGCCCATTGTGTGGAGATTGAATGCCGACGCCTCTATGAAGCTACCGGGCTCCCAGCGATCCACCTTGTAGGGTCCGAGGCCGATGTACTCGCGGGTCCAGAACGGCTGCGACGCGAAGACGTCGGGAGCCCCCTGGAGGCTGCGCTCGAGGATGTGCTTCGGCAACGGCGGCATGGTCTCTCCCAAGACGCCGGCCAGCGGATAGGGGCGCTTCCAGCGGATGACCACGGTCTGCGGATCTGGCGCACTGATCTCGTCGATCTGGTTCAGCGGAGGCGAGTTCGACAGACCGAGCTCGGGGGTTGCGTACACCTGCCAGGCGAAGAAGAAATCGTCCGCCTCGAGCGGAATGCCGTCGTGCCAGGTGCTGGGCTTCAGCGTGTACGTCGTCTCCATACGCCCGTCGTCTTCCATCCGCCAGGAGTCCGAGTTGAGGCGCGGCAGACTGGCGGCAGCGTAGGGAATCGCTTCACCACGACCGTCGAACATCGCAAGTGTGGCATTGAAGAGACGCCGCGTGGTGGTAAGGGTCACGCCGCCGCTCTCCAGGGGCTTGGAGGCCAGGCTCGCCGGCTCCACCCGTATCGCCATGACAAGCGTTCGACCCGGTTCAGCGGAGGGAGACAACGCCGCTCGCTGCCCAGACGGAGCTCCGCTCGGCGACTGCCCAGGCGAGCACGCGAGCACCGCGGCGCACACCAGCAGCCATGCGAAACGATGCATTCCTCTCCCACCGAAGTGGGAGAGGTTAGGTGAGGGCAACCGCACCGACCGCACTCCAAATCTCGGATCAAGCCACATCAAGGACGCCCTCACCCTACCCTCTCCCATTGCGATGGGAGAGGAGACAATCCGCTCTACTTCTTCAGAGCGACTTCGCGCCGGCTCAGGCCGGCGTCGAGCGTCGAGTCGTGGCGCCGGTGCAGCTCCTGACCCGCTGCCTCCAGCTCTTCCGCCTGACGGAACAGGTCGAAAAGCACCGGCGGGGTCGGCATGTGGCGAGTCAGACCGTCGCGTGGCGTGGCGGAGGGTCGTCCCCAGTGCTCGGTCCCATGCTTGCGGCGCTCCTGTGGCAGCTCCACGAAGCTCGCCTGTGACGGGTCCCGATACACTTCCATCGGCTCCTCGCCGCGCGCTACCTGGTCGATCTGCTCCTCCAGCATCTGGCGGAACATGATGATCCCGGTGTCCGAAGCGCCCAGCTTCTCCAACGGCCGATTGGCGATCTCACCCTGCGTGACCCAGGCCATCATGTCCTGCGCCAGAGTGAAGTCGACGATCGCGTCGCCGTTTTCTTCCTGCCACGGGAGCTGGTGCACCGTGACCTTCTCCTGAACCTCACGAGGCACCGCGACACCAGGGCGGTACACGCGGTACAGCAGGTGCAGCGTGTGCGTGTCGTCCATCGGCACCCGAATCTGGAAAGAGGAGGCGGCAACCGCACCCGTCTTCAGGATGCAAGGGAACACGACGGGGTGACCGATCTTCCAATCGTCGTCTTCTTCGCTGCCGCCCTCTTCGATGCGTCGCTTGATCATCCCGTGTTCGAATCGATCGAAGCCGATCCGCACGTGGTGGCGGTGTGGCCGGGGGCAGAAAGGCTCGCCCGTCGCCGCAGCCGCGCGCTCGTTCAAGAAGTTCGTGTAGTAGCCGTGCAGCCACTCCACGTGGGTGGCGTCCAGCGAGTTCTCCATGGCCTGGACCCAGTTGCACGGGATCACCGTGAAACCAACCTGGCGCACGGCATCGTCGCAGACGAACAGGTCGTACCGTGGAAGGATCGGCGCTGGAGCGGGGCCGAGATAGGCGAAGAATAGCCCGCCCATCTCCTGCACGGGATACGACGGCGTTTGGACCCGATCCTTGAACGTGCTGTCCACCGGCTCGGCGGGCTGCTCGGTGCAGTTGCCATCGTGGTCGAAGGCCCAGCCGTGGTACGGACACCGGATTCCGTCCGGCTCGGGAATCCCATAGTACATGGAGATACGGCGGTGAGGGCACGCTTCCGCGATGAGACCCGGCTTCCCCGATCGATCGCGGTACAGGACGAGGTCCTCTCCCAATAGTCGAACCCGCTTGGTGGGTCGCTCGTCCAGTTCGGCGCTTCCCGCGATCGGATGCCAGTAGCGGCGCAGCAACTCCCCGCCGGGTGTGCCTGGTCCGACCTGGGTCAGCTTTTCATTGAGCTCTTTCGTCAGCATTACGCACTCTCACCAAGACTTCTTCTGGTCCCAGTATATCGGTGATGGCCTGTTGCGGGGATCCCTACTCCCAGTAGGCGAAGGCCATCCCACAACCTGTGCCGGCGGGCGACCGATAGCACGGCATGTAGTCGCCAACGAAGGTCACTTCCATCGGCTCGAAGGCGCCCGCGGCCGAGATCCAGTTCCGAATCTCCGACGTTCCGAGGTTCAGTCGCTCGCGCGGCAGCGTGCGAAGAGCCTCGGCGTCCTTTTCGTAGATCGCGTCGATCGTCGCGCGGTCGATGCCCTCGTCGATGATCGTGTGGCTGAGCCCACCGGAGGCGATGACGGCGACCCTCACGTCGTCGTCCCAGGACTCGATGGCGCGCCGAAGCGCTTGACCGAGGGCGTAGCACCGGCGGGGCGTTGGCTGGTTCGGCGGGAAGAAGGTGTTGACCATGACGGGAACCATCGGGATGTCACCGTTTGGCAGCATCCGCTCGTAGACAAATGAAAAGGCGTGTCCGAGCCCGACGTCCGGATTCAGCTTGTTCGAGCAGGCGACGTCGAAATCGTCGTCGCGGAACGAATCGATGAGGTGGTGGGCCAAAGCTGGCTGGGCGGGATGGATCGGATCGATCGGGTTCGCCGCCGCGATGGCCTCCTCGATCTTGTCCAGCTCCGGCGCGTTCCACGTCCGACTGTGCGCGCGGCTCGCGTCGGAGCGCTTCGTCACGAGCTCCAGCGTATCGCCGTAGTACACGGAGAACATCGGCATGTTGTTCTCCAGGAACTGCTCGTGCTGGTCGTCTCCGATGACGACGAGAACGTCGGGCTTGGCCTGCGCGAGGCGGTCCACCAGGACGTCCAGATGCTTCTGGATGGCATCGTACCGCTGCTGCATCAGCTCGGTCGTCAGCTCGTCCTCGATGTTCGACTTGACCTTGCGCGTGAGCGCGGCGAAGTCGATGCGACGATCCGTTTCGTCCTTCTGACGAAGCGCCCGCCACCCTTCGACGGGCAGCTTGACCTGGGGTGCGTGTGGGGTCGCAATGCCAAGAACGATCTGTGCCATTTCAAGCCTCCAGCTTTGTGGTCCCGCTACGCTGGAGCGGCGACCTGGTGAGAAAGAACGATCTCGCGCCGCTCGCGGGCGGACTGAAGGATGGCCAGAATGACCTCGAGCGTCGCGAGGCCCCAGCGGCCATCAGGGAATACACCACGGCCCTCGTTGATCGCATCCGCCATCTCCTTGAGATCCGTTGCGCGATCGCGGTAGGGCGGGCAGACGATCTCCTCGCAGCCCTCGTCGGTGTACACGAACACGCCATCGGGGGACTGACGCAGATCGCCCCCCTCGCAGCTCGCGATTGCCAATCCGTAGATGGGCTGCTTCCGCTCGCGATCGAGCTTCGGGCGCTCGAGGCGCGGCTTTGTATAGAAGACCGCGGGGTCGATCGGAGCGGTCTGAGTGACCTGCTTCTTGTAGCCGCCCGAGGAGACGAAGCCGCTCTCGGTCACACCCCAAGTGAGGTCCGTAATGTTGAAGTACCCGTAGCCGTTGAAGACCATCGTTGCGGGAGTGCCGTCCGCGAACTCCAGCATCGCCGTGTAGTCTCCTTCTGTTTGAAACGCGGGGTGCCAGCGCCCGGTGTAGGCCCGCACGCTTCCCACGAGGCCACCCCCGATGCGGCGAACGATCTCGATCTGGTGCGGCCCCTGGCGGAAAACGACACCGCCTCCGCGGCTGGTGTCCACCTCGGCTGGGAGACGAGGACTTCGAAGCCACGCTTTGTAGCTCCACGCGTGGATGCCGATGAGCCGGCCCAGTCGCCCGCTGACGATGACGTCCCGCATCGTCACGACGGGCGAGTCGCTGGCGTGGGAGTGCAGCAGCAGTCGCGTGCCTGCCTTCTCCGTCGCCTCGACCATGGCCGAAGCCTCATCAAGGGTGATGGCCATCGGCTTTTCGAGGATCACGTCGACGCCTGCCCTCGCGGCCGCGATGGTGTGCTCGGCGTGGTACGGGTTGGGTGTGGCGACCCAGATGGCGTCGACGTCGCCGCTCTCGCACATCGCCTCGACGCTCTGGAATGGCTTCGCTTGGGGGTAGTCCTCGCGGAAGGAATCGAGCGCCTCGGGACGCACGTCCGCGGCCGCGGTCAGCTCGACCGACGGCTCGAGGTCGAAGTACGGGGCAATCTGCCGCCCCTCGTTCCCAATCCCCGCGATCCCAAACCGAACCGGTTTTGCCAACTCTTTCTTCTCTCCTCCAAAACACCGTGACGACGCCGGTCCGCCGCGTTCGGATGATAGCTGTGGCTAATTTTCGCGGTCAAACAGCCCGGCGACGACTCGGGAGTCGTCTCATCACAAATACCCTAAACAACTGCAGCACCCTGCCGATAATCGATCTCGGGCGAACGTAGGTCGATCGCCCGTGGACTCCGCCAAGCAGCAGAGAACGAGTCGGGAGTCGGCAAGTGCTCGTTTCCGAGTCCCTCCCAAGAAAAACCACCGCGGCCCCCCAGCTCGCACTAGGGTTGTTGTTCCGCTCGCACATGGCGCGAGTCGCCGTGCCTTCCCTCGCCGTGAGGATCGCCCTGCTCTTCGTCGTGGCCGCGGTGATCCCCCTGGTGGTTGCGCTCCTCCAAGCCCGAGGCGACGCGCTCGCCGCCGAGCAGCGCGCCACCACGGCTGCTCACGCGGTAGCGCAGACGGTGAGCACGAGCGAGAGCGAGCTGGTCCATTACGCGCACTTCGCCGCTGGGACGTTGAGCGCGCTGCCTGCATTCTGGGAGGGTGAAGACACTGATCGCGACTTGATCCTCAAGGCACTGGTCGCCAACCAATCCGTGTTGAACTCGCTGCAGTACTTCACACCAGACCTGCAACAACACGGGCACTCGGCCTACGACCCATCTCGGGGTCGGCCAGACATGGTCGGGCGCGAATCCGCCGAGGAGGCGCTCGCCACGGGCGAGGTAGCATTCGAGAAGTCTGCCCTCATCGGCCGGGCCACCGGCAACGCGGTCGTCACACTCGTGGTCCCTGTTCGCGAAGCAGACGCGGATACGCCCCGGGGATTCCTCAATGCAGCCATCAATCTGGAGCGCCTTGGGGTGAGCTGGTCAGGCGTGTCGCTTCCGAGCGGCAGCTCCCTCGCGTTGGTCGACGTTCGTGAGGGCCGTATACACGCTGGCACGGGCAGCCTCGCGTCGAAGATGAACAGCTTTATCAGCCAAGAGTCCCTCGCCGACATCTACGGCGGAGGGTCGAGCTCCCGTATCCGTCACGACGGCCAGGAGATGTTGCGTACTTGGGCCCCGGTCAGCGACACGCCTTGGGTCACAATGATCGACATTCCTCTAGCCGGCGTCCAGCAACCGATCTATGCCGAGCTGACCGGTCGGGTTGCGCTGAACCTTCTGGTGACCGCGGCGATGCTCGGCCTGCTCTTTCTCCTGTCGCTTCAACTTTCGCGTCGCTTGCATGCGCTCCGCCTCGCGACGGAGCATTGGGCGCGATCGGATTGGTCCCACCGAACGGGGATCCGCGCTTCCGACGAGCTGGGCCAACTGGGCATCGCCTTCGACACGATGGCGGCCAACTTGCAGACGTCGGCCGCGGAGCAGGACTCCCGCGTAGGCCGGCTGCAGGCTCTTACTCGCCTGACTCGGTTGATCTCATCGTCGTTGGACGTACAGGACGTCCTCAACGAGATCACTCGGGCGGCGGCGGCGTTGACCGACGCGCCGGCGGTTGCCTTCTGGACCGCGGACGAACAGGCACAAACGCTGGAACGGCGGGCCTACACCGACCTCATCACCGGCCCGGATGACCCGATCCACCGCCTCCGCTTCGATCAGGGCCTCGTCGGTCTGGTCGCGACAGAGCGCCGGGTCGTCAATATCCCAAACGTATTCGGCCACGAGCGGTTCGCGGGACGCGATCACTGGCTGGGTTATGGGCTGCAGAGCTTCTACGGGCTGCCCATCATTCATGAGGACACGTTGCTCGCCGTGCTCGTCCTCTACGGGCGGCAACCCTTCGTCATCGGCCTCCCCGATCAGCGATTGCTCGAGTCCCTCGCGGCGCAGGCCGCGGCCGCCCTTCGGAACGCGGAGCTCTACGAAGCGGCGGAGACCGCGCGCGAAGCCGCTGACGCCGCTGCGCGGGCCAAGAGTGAGTTTCTCGCGAACATGAGCCACGAGATCCGGACCCCGATGAACGGAGTCATTGGGATGACGGGACTCCTGCTCGATACGAAGTTGACACCCGAGCAGCGCGAGTACGCGGACACGATCCGAAGCAGCGCAGACGCGCTACTCACGATCATCAACGACATCCTCGACTTCTCGAAGGTCGAGGCTGGCAAACTCGCAATCGAGACGCTCGACTGCGACGTGCGCCACGTGGTGGAGGAGGTAGCTGACCTGCTCGCGGGGCAAGCCCAGAACAAGGGGCTCGAGCTCGTGACCGCGGTCGGGACAGACGTGCCGCGCAACTTGCTCGGCGATCCCGGTCGCCTGCGCCAGATCCTCACGAACTTGCTAGGCAACGCTGTGAAGTTCACCGAGCGTGGCGACATCGTCGTTCGAGCGGAGCTCGTGTCCGAGGAAACGGACAAGGCACTGGTCCGGTTCGAGGTGCGTGACACGGGGATAGGAATCGCGCCAGAGACCTGCGCACGATTGTTCGAGGCGTTTGCCCAAGCGGACGGCTCGACGACCAGGAAGTACGGCGGGACAGGACTGGGACTGACCATCTCGAAGCGACTGGTCGAGTTGATGGGCGGCGAGATCGGCGTCGACAGCACACCGGGCACGGGCAGCACCTTCTGGTTTACCGCCCGCCTCGAGCGCAGCACGGAGCCCTGGGAAGACAAGACGGCGCGAACTGACCTCCACGGCCTTCGGGTGCTGATCGTCGACGACCATCCTGCGAATCGCGCGGTCCTCGAGCATCAACTGGCCGCATGGCACATGGTCAGTCAGAGCGCCGTTGACGGGCCGAGTGGCCTGGCCGCGCTCCGCGACCATCGCCGTGAAGCTCCCTTTGACTTGGCGATCCTCGACATGCAGATGCCCGGCATGGATGGGATCATGCTTGCCCGCGCGATCCGTGGCGATCCAACCCTTGCAGGCCTGCGCCTCGTCCTGCTGACCTCCATGGGGCAGCCGAGCACCAGCGCCGAGACTCAGTCGGTCGGGATAACGGCGTGCCTCACGAAGCCAGTGCGCCAGTCGCACCTCTACGACTGCCTGGCGACAGTGATGGCAGGACCCAGCGTATGCGAGCCGACTCCTGCTCAGCACGACACGCCACCAGCGGACGACATTACGCCGCGAGAGATGCCTCACGGACCGCGCGTTCTGGTAGCGGAGGACAATGCGGTAAACCAGAAGGTTGCCGCACGGATGCTGGCAAAGCTCGGCTATCAATCGGACATGGTCGCCAACGGGGCGGAAGCGGTGGCGGCGCTTCGCAGCATCCCCTACCCCTTGGTGCTCATGGATTGCCAGATGCCGGAGCTCGATGGGTACGCAGCCACGGCCGTCATCCGCGGACGGGAGGGGCACACTCGCCACACCCCGATCGTTGCCATGACGGCGGGCGCTATGAAGACAGACCGCGATCGCTGTCTGGCCGCGGGCATGGACGACTACATCGCCAAGCCCGTCCGTTTGGAGGAACTAGCGATCGTGCTACAGCGGTGGTTACCGCGCGATCAGACGGGCACCGTGACCGCGACGCAGGAAACAGGTGAGGAGAGCGTTGATCTCCGCGTGCTCGCCAGGCTCGGAGACCCCGCGAAAGGTGGCGACCCAGAGTTTCTGACCGAGGTGCTCGGCCTATTCATCGAAGAGGCGCCTCAGCACGTGGCCGCCCTGCAAGCAGCCATGTGCCGTGGCGAGGCCGAGGAGATCGCCCGAGCGGCCCACCGACTCAAAGGCAGCAGCGGCGATCTCGGGGCACGCCGCCTCCGCAAGCTTTGCGAGCGGCTGGAAGCCGCGGGCCAAGCCGGTGCCATGACCGATACAGGCGAGCTCGTGCAGTCCGTGGAGCTCGAGGTCGCCCAGGTCCGACAGGTCTTCGCGAAGGAGCGCGAGCGCCTGGCCGCGTAACACGTTTTCCTGATGGCTATGAGACCCGTGACCAACACGCCGCGACTAGCTGGGGACGTCAGGCAGAGCGGGCGGAGCTCACGCCTCGCCGATCTTGGTCACTCGATGCGGTCCGTCGAGCAGAATCGTGAGCCGGTTGAGGACGTCGCGGCCTATGATAATCTCGTCGTCGGCATCATCGGCTACGACCTCGATCCCGGGCAGCCGAGCGCGGCCAATTCCAACATCCAACAGATACACCCTGACCTGCCTGCGGACATCACCGTAGCGTCGGAGATAGCGCAGATTGGCGGCCTGGACGCCGATCTGCTCAGTCACGTGCACTGGCACAATGCTGATGTCGGCACCGGTGTCGAGCAGCCCTCGCAGCGGTCCAACGGAAAGGGCGTCGCCAGGGACGCCGAGCCACACGTCGACGGTCGGGGCCGGTGGGAAGACCGAGAAATCGTAATCAACCTGCACCGGTCCTATCGAACCAGCCGCGGGCTGCGGACACGCAGATCATCGGACGGCTCTTCCCTCACCTGCCGGATCAGAATGGACGTGCGGCCATACCGCTGCCGAAGCCGCTGGGACAGCGCGGATACGTCCGTGTCGTGGTCGACGAGTGCGCCGTCATGCACCGCGACCCACTGGCCGAGGTAGTCGCGGGCAAGATCGTGATGCATGTGCTCATATGCCGCCGTCTCCCGCTCGAGCTTCGCCTGCTCACGCTCGCGCAGGTAGCGCGCGACGGCCTCATTGACAAGATCGCTGACCGTTCTCGATTCGCGGATGGCATCGCGTTCGAGGCTCTCCTGGAGATCCGGTTTGAGCACGATAGCCTCCACGATTCCTCCAGCCCAACGCGTTGGAAGGCATTATATTGGACCTAGATTCTTTAGGAGGCCAAAGGCGCGTTTGCGCGCTAGGGTTGGCCTCTGAAGAAGGATCCACAAGTGGCGAGAGCCCAACGGTTCGATCTACACTCCCGAGCTATGAGTGTGATGTTAGGAAGCCGATCGGCACGTGTTATCGACTGCCATTGCCACCTCGGACCCGTCGATTGGAGCGCCCCCACAGCGCCGTCGTCCATGTTCCAGCACGAGAAAACGATGGAGGAGCAGGCCCGCGGCGGCGTTGACGTCGCGGTGTTCGGGAACAACTGGATCCGCGTCCCCGAGCAGTTCTCGGCAATCGAGGCGGTGCGCCGCTACAACGAGTTCGCTGCGGAGATGACCGCGCGCCACCCGGGGCGACTGCTGGGCCTGGCGTCAGGCATCCCCTTCGAGGGTGACGAGTTCCTCCAGGAGACTGAGCGGGCCATCAAGCAGCTTGGTCTCAAGGGCATCATGGTCAACTCCAGCGTCGCGGGAGAGTACCTCGACTCTCCCCGGGCGGTGCCCTTCTTCGAGCTCATCACACAGCTTGGCGTCCCGATCTTCGTCCACCCGCCGCGCGTGACCATCGGTGCCGAAAAGATGGAGATCTTTCGCCTCCCGGAGATGCTCGGCCGTCCTTTTGACACGGCGCTAAGTCTCGTCCGCTTCATCTTGCTTGGCGGCTTCGAGCGCTTCCCTGACCTGAAATTCGTTCTCGCGCACATGGGAGGCGCTATCTCCCTCCTGCCCGGCCGCCTCGACTTCGGCTACGAGCTACGGGATGACGCATCGTTCGGCCCCTGGGCGCCGGACGTGCTGACCGCTCCTCCGTCCGACTACATCCGTCGGCTCTACCTGGACACGATGGGATTTCATCCGCCGGCCGTTCTCTGCTGCACGGGAACGGTGGGCACGGACCACGTGGTGCTGGGCACGGATTTTCCACCGGTCCACGTGCCCGTCAGCCGAACCGTGGACCTGGTTCGGAATCTGCCTCTGTCCGTAGGCGAACGTGAAGCGATCCTCGGTGGAAACGCTGCGCGACTCCTCGGAATCTGACGCCCGACGATCACCGCCACAACTGCTTGCTCCACGCCTAGGAGCCGCGGCACGTCTATCTGACGCTGCGTGTCCGCACTACGACCGGCGACGGGCGGATAGCCAAGAGCCGCCCCGCCAGCGCGCCCGCGAGGAAGCCGAAGAGGTGGCTCTCCCACGAGACGCCAGGCATCGACGGGAACACACCCCAGATCATGCCTCCATAGAGCGCAACTGTGGCCAGGGAGACGAACACCGCCCGGAAGCTGCGCTCGAAGAAGCCGTGGACCAGCAGGAATCCGAAGTACCCAAAAATCAGGCCACTAGCGCCAACATGGTTGCTGAACGGGCGGCCGAGGAGCCACACGCCTCCACCCCCAACCACCATCACGATGCACGTGACCAGGACGAAGTCACGCGCGCCTCGGAGAGCGATGAGAGTCCCGAGTATCAGGAACGGCCCCGTGTTCGCGATGATGTGCGGCAGGTTCGCGTGGAGAAACGGGGCAAACGCAATGCCCCACAACCCCGCCCAGGTGCGCGGATGAATGCCGAAGACGAGAAAAAAGTTGTGGCTCACGAGGTTCGCGACCTCCACCAGCCACATCGTGATCAGAAAGCCGAACGGCACGCCGAGGCGGAGCTTCGCCTCGCGCACCAACGCATTCATTCCCGACCGTCCGCCGCGAAGCGCGCGACCGTGTCGTTTCGAGTGATCGGCGTTACTTCTGGGTGCAGTATGGGTGGATCGGACCCATCTGGCACTTCACGCCGCGCGCCGCGAGCTCCCGCTCGAACTGAGCATGGATTGCAGGGTCCTCATCCTCATAGGTCATCTGGTCGCCGCCCTCGCTGACGGGCTTGTAGACGTATTGTCGGCCGCCCGCCTTTGGCTTGTCACTGCCCCAGCCGATCGCCAAGAAGAGGGCCGGGTCGGCGTGGGTGTTGAAGTGGGCGTGGAACCACATCTCGGGCGGGACGAACATGCTGCCGGGTCCCCAATCGATCCGCTCGAGCTCCGTGTAGTCCTTGCCCATCAATGAGTAGCCGCCTCCCCTAAGAAGCAAGACGTGGATGCCTGGGCCGTGGCGATGGAACGTGGAGTGCGTGCCCACGGGCCAGGCCTGGCTATGAGAACGCACCGTGCTATTTACCATGTTGAACACCGTTGCCACGGTGCCACCACCTCGCCCCTCGAGTGTAACGGCACCAGGCTTCGGCGTACTCGCCATCACGTCCGCCACGAAGTTGGTGAGCCACGGGCCACGCCCGCCCCGCTCGCTCTCTTTGAAGTACCCGTCCTCGCCGTTGAAGCGCTCTTGGAAGACCCATGGATTGTTGAAGACGAAGTCGTAGTCCTTGAACGTGTCGATGACGCGGGGCGCGGCCGTCATCGCCACGTAGCGGGCGGGCTCGCTGCCGGACAGGTTGTGATGCTGATAGAAGGCGTTTGGCGGGATCGCGAAGTAGCTCCGCTCGCGCCACTCGAACGTCTGCTTGGGCTTGCCGTCGATCCACACTGAGGTGGCGCCCTGGCCCTTGAGGATGTAAACGAGCTCGTCGTAAATATGGCGAACCGGGTTGGACGATTCTTTCGGGCTCAGTTCGTACAAGTACGTGTCGTTGAAGCCACCTGTCCCCTCGAGATTGACAAAGATGCCCGAGCCGCCGCGCTCCTTCCAGGGGACCAGCTCTTGGGTGTAGCAGTTCTCCACGTAGTAGCCCGTGAGGGTTGGGATCCCTTGATCCTGCTTCCAAAGCTCGTAGGGCGACCGGAAGGCCTCAGCCTCTCGGACTGAGTCGCGAAATTCTGTATCAGCCATTTCATCACCTCATCATCAACTTCAGGCCGACCCGGCACCTGGCGAGGATACTACGGCTGGCCGATGGCCTCAAGACGAACCAAAGGCATCCTTCGTGTTTTGAACCTGATCGAGATGGTCCTGCGCATGGTCAATCAGGCCCTGCGCTCGGGACGCGACGGTGACGGGGCCAGCCTCTTCGTGGACACCCTTCCGCTCCCAATCCGACTCTTTCAGGTGGTGGATGATGTTTGCGGCGAAAAAGCAGTTTGTCCGCAGCCCCACCATGACCCGCGCGAAATCTTCGAAACGATACAACCGCTCGCGCAGATAGGCGTGGCCGTCGAACGCCGGGAGCAGGACACCGTCTTCGGCCAACATCGCCCGAAGGCGCATCCCCTCGATCTCCACTGCGTCGCGGAGATGGGCACAGACTTCAAGGATCGACCACTCTTCCGGTGCCGGGCGCCAGCGCAGTTGCGCGTCGTCGAGGTCGGCCACCTCGGCGGCGATCTCTTCAGGTAGCTGTCGTAGCGAGTCTGCAAGCAATTCGGCATTCATCAATGTCTGCTCCTGTGCGCAATAGCGCCGAGCGCTGTGATCTCGCGGATCGTATCCGTCCATTTCTGAGGGAGGATACCGCGTGGCACTCGCGACGATCAGCGCGGCCCGATACTATGACACGCACGGGCGCCCTGCGAACCTAGAAACCGGGCTTGCGACCCGGTCGAATTGTTAGGAGGCACGATGAAGAGCTCATGGCTTTTCCACGCATTGGTTCTCACTCTTGCGGCGACAGGCGCTTTGTCACCCGTGGCTCGGCTCGTCGACGCGAGCCAGCAGCTTCAAACTCTAACGTTTAGCTCCTTCTCAGTCCCCCTCGAGATCACCGTGGCGCGCGAGTTGAGCCTATTCACGCGAGAGGGCATCGACCTTCAGTCCAGCCAGGTTCCCAACTCTACGCAGCAGCTCCAGCAGCTCATGGATCTCGAGACGGGCATCGTCACGACTGCCGCCGACAACCTCGTGTATTGGAACGAGGATCGGGGCGCCGACTTCCTCATCTTCATGGTCGGCGCCGGCCGTCTGGATCAAAACTTCTACGTCCGGCCCGAGATCCAGACCTATGACGATTTGCGGGGCGGGGTGCTGGCCGTGGACTCAGCGTCTTCGGGCTACGCCACTGTGCTGCGGGCGATTCTCGCGCGGAACGGCCTGAGCGTTGGTCAAGACGTCCGCTTCGAAGAGGTTGGCAATACCGGCGCCCGAACCGAGGCCCTCGTAGACGGCCGAGTGGTCGGATCGATGCTCGGCGAGGGTCAGGTGAGCTTCATCGCGCAGGCTGAAGCGGCTGGTGTTCACGTGTTGGCTCGCGGCGCGGACTACATGCCGGTCTACCCGTCGGGCACCTACGCGACGACTCGTCGCTGGGCTGCCGACAACCCGCAGCTCATGGTCGGCTTCGTCCGAGCCGTGATCGGCGCACGGAACTGGCTGCGCGATCCATCGAATGCGGACGCGGCGGTTGCGATGGCAGCCCGCGTCTACACCCTCAACGAGAACCAGGCTCGTGCGCAGTACCGCTCGGCGGTGGATGAGCTTGGCGCGCCGACGATCGATGCGCAGGTCCGCACGGATATGCTGCAGGCGATCGCGGACATGAGAGTCGAGACGGGTCTCCTCGAGCCTCCGGCGCCTTCCGCCTCGAAGTACGTGACCCCAAATTGGTACCAACTCGCCCAGCAGTCGATGTCCCGGTAGGAGCGGGCTAGTCCCCAGCCCCGACGTGTACGGACGGGCGACCGAGAGCGCGGTTGTATTCGTCCGCGATGATGGCCTGCCCGGTGACGCTCGCGGAGGCATCCGACGCTAGATACAAAGCCGCGGGCACCATCACGTCGAAGGCATTGAGTTGCCCGTCTGACTCGCCCCGACGATTAGCCGCCGCGCCGGGGAGCAGCGCATTCATGCGAACGCCGTATGGCCGGAGCTGTTTGGCACCCGCGCGCGTGAAGGCGGTCACCGCGGCTTTCGAGGGCCCGTACGGGATGTGCCGCTCTGACGTCATCGTCCCACGGCTCGTCGTGATGTTGATGATGGAGCCACGTTTGGCGGCCATCATCTCGCGCGCAACGCGCCGCGCGCAGAGCCACGTCCCGGTCACGTTGATATCCCACAGTTCACGCCAGAGAGCTGGGTCGATCTCCCAGAAGGTGGGGCGGTCGATCGCTTCGCCCTTCACGAAGGTCATGAGGACGGCCGCGTTGTTCACGAGCACGTCGATCCGTCCATAGGCGTCTAGCACCTGCCGGACAGCGTTGTCGATTTCGTCTTCGTTCCGGGTGTCCGCCGCAAGGCTCAGCGGGTGGAGGCCAACTTCGCCGAGCTCTTCCGCCGCCCGTTGGAGCCCTTCGGCGTTGCGGTCGAGGATTGCGACCTGGGCGCCCACCCGCAGGTAAGCCTCAGCCGTCGTGAGCCCTAACCCTTGGGCGCCCCCGGTCACCAGGGCCACCTTCCCGCTCAACACGCCGCCTTCCGGCGCACCTCTCGATCGCTTCCCAGAGCGCACGATAGCCATGTCTCATTGCCCCCATGCTTGGAAACGTCCGCGGCTTCTCCCGTCGGGCCACGGTCAGCGCCAAGTCTAAGGTGTAGATAAGGTTTCGTACAGCCGCCGCGGCAGCCGAGCGAGAATTCAGGTTCGATGCGGTATACCCTGGTGCGCAAGGGGGGCTCCGAATGTCTCAGGCCCGACCCACCGAGGCGCCATCGGCGCGCCCCGGCGAGCTCGCTCGCCCAGCTCCACTCTGGACTCGAGGCTTCGTGCTCCTGTGCCTCGTGACGGGGCTCTGTTACGCGAGCCACCAGCTCGTGACGGTAACCCTGCCGCTTTTCGTCCAAGGGCTGGGCGGCTCTCCGGTCATCGCCGGGCTTGTGTTCACTTCGTTCAGCATCACAAGCTTCATCCTTCGCCCGATGCTGGGACGTCTGTCCGACAAATGGAGTGCCCGGGGAACTTTGTTGAGTGGCGCAGCCATTCTGGGCGCGACCGGCCTGTGTTTTATTGTGCCGTCGGTGTGGATCGCGTTCATCACGAGCGCGGTCCGCGGCATTGGTTGGGGCGCCTTCAGCACAGCGGCAGCCGTTGGTGTGGCGCTGATAGCACCTCAGTCGCGCCGCGGAGAAGCGTCTGGGTACTTCAGCGTCGCCACAACCGCCGCAAGCGCGTTCGCACCGGCCCTCGCGCTATCGCTGCTGGATAGCACCGGCAACTTCACTTTGGTCTTCGTTATGGCCGGAGTAGCGGGGCTGGCCGCGGCTACCGCTGTGAAGTTCATGCCCAAATTCGGCACGGGGACGAATACCTTCCGCGAAACGATCGCGCTGACACGAGAAGACATGACCCTCAGCGCCTTCATCGATCGGCCGGTGCTGCTCGCCTCTGCGCTCCTCGTCTGCGTGACGATGGCTGCGCCCGTGACGTTCGCCTTCGTCCCTCTCCACGCCAAGGCGGTCGGGGTGGAGAACATCGGCTTCTACTTCGTCGCTTCTGGCCTAGCCAGTGTGGTCGCTCGCCTCTCGCTTGGCCGCATGCTGGACCGACAGAGCCGTGGATTCTGGCTCGTTGCGGGCTACACCGCGCTCATTGCGGCGTACGCGACCTTTCTCCAGGCGCACACCCTCGAAGTCTTCATGCTGGCGGCCGTCCTGAACGCGCTGGGGTTTTCGCTCACGCAACCCACGCTGATGGCGTTTGCCATCGATCGAGCCGAACGCGGGCGTATGGGGAGGGCGATGGCAACCTTCTCGATGTTCTACCGCGTTGGCGAAGGGATCGGCGCGCCGGTGGCGGGAGCATTGATCGTTCTCTTCGGCTACTCTGGTATGTATATCGGCGCGATGACCTATGCCGCGGCCGGCATCGTCGTCGCCGCGCTCAATTGGCGGACGGTCGGCAAACCCATCATGCAGCCAGCCGGCGCCTAAGATCCCAACACTGCTGGATTCGCAGTAGCAGTAAAGGAGAGACCCGAACGATGGCAGCAGGCAATATCCAGAGCGACGGAAATGCACCCGGCATCCCGAACCTCACCGGCACGATCGAGACGACGCCGAGCGGACTTCGATACATCGACGAGCAAGTAGGTACCGGAGCGCCCGTAAAAGGTGGCCAGAATGTGTCGGTCCACTACACCGGCTGGCTCACCGACGGCACGAAGTTCGATTCCTCCCGCGATCGAGGACGGCCGTTCCAGTTCTCGGTTGGCGGTGGACAGGTCATCAAAGGCTGGGACGAGGGTGTCGCCACGATGAACATCGGCGGCAAGCGACGCTTGATCATCCCCGCCGATCTCGGCTACGGCTCGCGGGGAATGGGACCGATCCCCGCGAGCTCGACGCTGATCTTCGACGTCGAGGCGGTCGACGCACGGTAGTCCCTTCAATCGGTCGCGTGGTCCGGTCGCGTGGTCGCGAATCTGAACCGAGGAGACGAGCCATGAGGACAATCGGTCGAGTAGCTCTCAATCTCGCGGCGCTCGCATCAGCCATCGTCGTCGCCCTCACGGCGACAGTGATGGTTCCTGCGCCCACGGTGGCGGCCCAACCCCAAACGATCATGCAGCTCGCACGGCTGGCCGACGACGTCTATCTGTTCACAATGACGAGCTACCAGTCAATGTTCATCGTGACCGATGAGGGTGTCATCCTCCTCGACCCCATCGGTCCCGAGCGGGCCCCGTCGTTGAAGGCGGCGGTCGCCTCCGTCACCGATCAACCTGTGCGCTACGTTGTGTACTGCCACGACCACGCAGACCACATCAGCGGTGGGGCGATCTTCGACACCGCTCAGTTCGTGAGCCAGCGCAGCGCGGTGGATAAGATCGCGGCGCGTGGCGATCCGCTGACCCCCACGCCAACGGTTGCCTTCGACGACTCGATGACCCTGACCCTCGGTGGAAAGACCTTCGAGCTCTACTATGTGGGCCTGGGCCATTCCGACAACAACCTGCTCCTCGTGTACCCCGAGCGACGGATCGCTTTCGGCGCCGACTTCATCGAGGCTCGATCGGCGTTCACGACGTTCGGTTTCTCGCCGTGGGTCGACGAGTGGATCGAGTCGTTCACCTGGATCTACGACACCCTTGATTTCGACGTCCTTGCGGCAGGACACGGCCCCCTCGGGACGAAAGAAACGTTCCTCGAGGCCCGTGGATACTTCGAGGACTACATGGCGGCCATTCGCGCCGCCCGAGCAGCAGGGCTCGTAGACAATTCACCGGAGATGGTGTCATACGTGCGCGACGCGCTGACCCCCAAGTACGGCTCCTGGAACCGCTTCGATGACCGGGTGGAGCAGAGCGTGGCGGGCCTGATCCGCTATTGGGAGAATCGCCCGGCGCGCTAGACGCCAAAAACGGTCCTTGTATACTGGCCGCGATGGTCGCGATGGTGGCAGCAGGGCACGGAGCTTGACGCGCGCCTATTTGACGCCGCTTGTTCGTGGCGGGCCCGGCGAGGAGGGACAGATGCGGGTTGTTGACGCGGATACCCACGTCGATGAGACAGAAGACACGTGGAAATGGCTGCGGGATGACGAGCAAGACTTCAAACCCACGACAGCCGTCCCGCCGAACCAGGACCCTTCACGCCGTCCGACCCGCTATTGGATCATCGACGGTCATCGCCAACCCCGAATGGTCCGCGACGACAAGCGCACCGAAACGACGCTCGAGACGCGAGAGTTGCTGGAGCCGATGGCGCGGGTGCGCCACATGGACGAGCTCGGCACCGACATCCAGGTCATCTACCCGAGCCTCTTCCTCGTAGGGATCACCGAGCGATCAGACATCGAGGTCGCGCTCAAGCGCAGCTACAACCGCTGGCTGGCGGATCGCTGCCAGCACACCGGCGGTCGCCTCCGCTGGGTGTGCCTGCCTCCGCTGAGCGACATCCCCAGAGCCATCGAAGAGATCCGATTCGCCGCGGCGAACGGCGCCTGCGGAATCCTCAAGAAGGGCGACCGCGAGGCGGGCCATTGGGTCAACGAGGAGTACTTCTTCCCGATCTATGAGGAGTGCGAGCGCCTGAACCTGCCCGTGTGCTTCCACATCGGCTCGGGGACGCCGGACTTCACGTCTCAGCGTGAGTTCCCCTACTCGCGCTTCGTGAAACTCGGCATTCCACCCGTCCACGCGTTCCATTCACTCGTACAGTTCGGGATTCCAGCAAAGTTCCCAGGCGTGCGATGGGGCTTTATCGAGGCCACGGCCTCCTGGGTGCCCTACGCGATCTTCGACTTGAAGCGGCGGATATTCCTCCGCTCGCGCGACGAGTCAGGCGAAGGGTACGTGTACGAAAACCCCGCGGACGTCGTACGCCTGAACAAGCTGTACATCGCCTGCCAGGTCGACGAGGACTTGCCCTACATCATGAGATACACGGGCGAGGATCACCTATTGATGGGATCCGACTACACCCATGCCGATGGCTCGGGCGAGATTGGGTTCGTGCGGCTGCTGCAGGAGCGCGCCGACCGCGGCGAGATTCCGCAGAGCGCCGTCAAGTCAATCCTCGACGACAATGCTCGCGCCTTCTACGGATTCGACTGAACAGAATTCAAGCTGCTTAGGGAGCGATGATGCCAGACACGTTTCGCGGCGCGGCGGCCATCGTGGGAATCGGCGAGCTGAAGCCGGAGCGCACCCGACCGGGTCGAAGCGCCATGAGCCTCCTCGCCGAGGCGGCCTACCAGGCGATCCAGGACGCCGGACTCACCAAGGGCGACATCGACGGGCTGATCATGGAAGAGGGGATGACCCCGACGGGCAGTGGGTACAACCCCAAGATGGCCGAGTACATGGGCATCTTTCCCACCTTCGCCACCGGTTGTGACGCACAGGGCGCAGCGGGCGTCACCATGGCGCTGCAAGCGGCGGCCTACGTGAACGCGGGCTTAGCAACGTACGTGCTGTGCGGCATGGGAGCCAGCATCGACGGCAGTCGGCGGGAGCGGCCCGCGGCGCCGCCCCGACAGGAGACGGCGAGCTCGGAGTTCCAGGTCCCATTTGGCCCAACGGTCGCGGCGAACGGCTGGTACGCCATGATCGCCAAGCGCTACGAGGCCCTTTACGGCACTACCGTCGAGAAGCGCGCAAAGATCTGCGTCGACTTCCGGACGAACGCCAACCACAACCCGATGGCAATCTGGCACGACACGCCGATCACCGCCGAGGACGTTGTAAAGTCGCGGATCGTTGCCGATCCCCTCCACCTGCTCGAATGCGTCATGCCATGCGCTGGCGCCGCCGCATTCATCGTGACAACCGCGGATCGCGCTCGGGCGATGCGGCAAAAGCCGGCCTACGTCCTGGGCGGAGGCCTCGGCATTCTGCGCGGCCAGCTCACCCATGTCGGCGAGATCACGATCTGTCCCGTCGGCGGGGCGGCAAGGCAAGCATTCAGGCTGGCGGGTGTGGGACCGAATGACGTCAACGTCATGCAGATTTACGACTCCTTCACCATCACCGTTCTTTGCGAGCTGGAGGAATCCGGCTTCTGCCAGAAGGGAGAGGCTGGCGACTGGGTGCAAGCGCACGACATGACCTTCAAGGGCGACAAACCCATGAACACCCACGGCGGCCAGCTCTCCTACGGTCAGGCATCGACGGCCGGCGGCTGCGCCCAGGTGACGGAAGCGGTGCGCCAAATCCGCCGGGACGCTGGCGACCACCAGGTGCCCGGGCCCACGGACATCGTCTACGTCACAGGGTCGGGCGGCTCGTTCTCACAACAGGGCGCCCTGATCCTCGGCAGTGAAGCGACGGTGTAGGACAACGGTCACCCGTAGGATTTTGGCCCAGGCACGCGCCGAACGCTGGAAACCGCACGCTAGCTTTTTTGGAGCACGCAACATGGCCGAGACGACGACAACCGAGTACAAGAAGCCCCTGCCGCAGCCGAGTCACGAGAGCCAGCCCTTCTGGGACGCGGCCAAGGAGCACCGCCTCACCTACCAGCGCTGCACCGTCTGCGGCACGCGCGTCTTCTACCCGCGGGACATCTGCCCCGGCCCGGATTGCTTCGGAGTCGGCACCCTGGAATGGGTCGAATCCTCCGGTAAGGGGTGGGTCTATGCCCACACCATCTCCTACCAGCCCGCGCATCCCAGCTTCGCGGACGACGTCCCCTACGTCCTCGCCATCATCGAGCTCGACGAGGGCTGGCGCATGAACAGCAACGTCGTCAACATCGACCCACAAGACGTGAAGATCGGCATGCGCGTCGAGGTCGTCTGGGACGACGTGACTCCCGAATTCACACTCCCCAAGTTCCAGCCCGCAAAGAGCTGAGCCCTGGCTATAATCGGGCCAGGAGAACCAATCGTGGCAGCCGAACCAACACCGCGTCGCTTCAACGTCGTCGAGTACTACCGCATGGGCAAGGCGGAAATCCTCAAAGAGGACGATCGCGTCGAGCTGATCGAAGGGGAGATCATCCAGATGCCCCCTATCGGAAACCGGCATGCCTCGTGTGTCGGTCGGCTGACGCGCTTGCTCATACCAGCCTTGGGTGAACGGGCATTCACTTACGTCCAGAACCCCGAGATCGGTGCAACGGAGGGCTCACTAGCGACTGCCAGCTCGACCCTTGCTCCGTACTGCGCGCTGACCTCATCACAGCGGCGACGTGGCACGACCGAGCCTCTGGGCCGGCTCCGCGCCCAAGAATAGCGGGCAACCCAGCGGTCAGCTACTCGTCAGTGGTTGCGGATACAACTGCTCGGACCAAACGGTCGCTTCGCTCATGTCGATCACCAGATCGAGCTTGGCGCCCACGTCGTACCGTTCGCGGCGTGGTCCGAAGACCACGAGACTCCGACCACTCGGCGTGCGCACGCCGTACTCGAAGCGTTCGCCCAGATACGCCACCTCTTCGACCACCACAGGAACCCGGTTCACGGCAGGTGCGCTCGGCGGCTCCAGCACCGCATCTTCCGGACGACAGGCGACCACCGCGGCTGCGCCATCAACGGGCAATCGCTCGCCGACGGCCGGCAAACGGAGGACTCGGTTTTCCTCGCCAGCCAGAAGAAGAAGCATGCCCTCCGGCTCAGCCCGGGCCGTTCCTCGCAGGATGATGGCGCGTCCGAGAAAGTCGCGAACGAACGGGGTCTCGGGTCGCTCGTACACGTCGGCTGGTGTACCCACCTGCTCGAAGCGGCCCGCGTTCATCACGGCGACGCGGTCGGAGAGCGTCATCGCCTCGGCCTGGTCGTGGGTCACGAACAGCACACTGATCTGCAGGCGCTGCTGAATGCTTCGAAGCTCCAGACGCATGTGCTCGCGCAGCTTCGCGTCGAGGTTGGAGAGCGGTTCGTCGAGCAAGAGGACGTCCGGGTTGTAAACGAGCGCACGCGCAAGCGCGACGCGCTGCTGTTGCCCACCGCTCAAGAGGGTCGCGGGTCGGCTCTCCAAGCCGCCCAGACCCACGACTTCCAGCGTCTCGGACACTCGGCTCTTGATCTTATCCTTGGACCACCGCCGCAGCCGGAGCGGGAAGGCCACATTCTCGAACACGGTGAAGTGCGGCCAGATCGCGTAGGACTGGAACACCATCCCCATGTTTCGCTTCTCTGGGGGCAGGAAGCGCATGTCCCGGCCAGCGGCGATGACGCGGTCGTTGAGAAGGATCTCTCCGTCGTCCGGGTGCTCCAACCCGGCGACGAGGCGGAGGGCAGTACTCTTGCCGCAGCCGCTAGGGCCAAGCAGCGTGAAGACCTCTCCATGCCGTACGGAGAAGCTCAGTCGGTCGACGGCGGTCAGGTCCCCAAACCGCCGCGTCACGTCGCGGAGCTCGAGGACGATTCGGTGTTCGGGCCCAAGCATGTTTCACGAGTATACGGTGGTCCCGATCCAAAACAGGATGACCGGTCAGAGCCAGAGCGCATCGGCGTGCCGCTCCGCTATCATCGAGCGACGCTCGATCGCCCCTCTTCGATCACGGCACGCCCTGGAGGAGAATTGGCAAACCCGCTCCGTCTCGTGCTCGTTGGCGCCGGGCGACGTGGCGCCGCTCATCTTGCGACACTGCGTGGGTTCACTGACCTGTTCGAGGTCGTCGCGGTCTGCGACGTGTACGAGGAGAACGCTCGCGTGGCCGCGGACGCGCACGACGCCAAGGCGTACGGAAATATCCGCACCGCGCTCAACGCGGAGCGTCCTGACGTTGCCCTGATCGTTACTCCGCCCGAGAGCCACCATCTCATGGCCCTCGAGGCCGCCAGGTCGGGTGTCCATATGCTGATCGAGACGCCGCTCGGCACGACCCGTGCAATGTGCGACGCCATCATCGAGTCCGCCCAGCGCGCGGGCGTGGTCGTCGAGGTCGCAGAGAACATGCGCCGGCAACCCCAGCACCAGCTCAACCGACGTGCGATAGACGCGGGCCTCATTGGTCGGGTGTTGCGAATTTCCACGTGGTATGAGTCGATTGGCCAGCAGGGCTCGTACCACCAGATGAGCTTGCTCCGTTTCTATGCTGGCGCCGAGGGCCCCGAGGTCCAGGGTTTTGTCCGTCGGTTCGATCTCGATGCGCCACCGGGCGAGCTGCCGTCTGAGGAGCTCTGGACCCAGGCGATCGTTACATTTCCGAATGGCGTGATGGGCACGTGTACATACGTCTCGAGCTGGCTCACCGCCCTGCGGCGCGGTCATCCGCGCTTCATCACGATCGAAGGCACCCGTGGCTTTATCGTCTCGGGTCGGACTGGGCACAATGTGCTCACGCGTGTCGGCGACGACGGCACGCAGACCAGCTACGCGATGGTGATGGACTCGGAGCGGGTGAATGCGGGTGAGCAACCCCTTCGCTTCCGCTTCGATACTGATCCGCCGCTAGTCGTAGAGAACCCCTTCGCCGGCCGACGGATCTCGTATGCCGACAATTTTGGAATGGAGGATGCGTACGCTCGCGCCGTCGAGCTAACCAGCATCCACCGCGCTATCACGACTGGCGCCGCGCCCGACTACTCGCTCCTCGAGGCAAGGACCGACCAAGAACTGAGTATTGCGATCACCGAGTCGGCCCGCCTGGCCGGCGCTCCCTTGCGCCCGCCGCTTGGCGGCCCGACAGAGTGGGAGGAGCAGGTTCACGAGGAGATGGCTCGGCGCTACGGCGGCGACCCCTTTGCGGACGTCGATTTGCTGCTCGACCGCCAATTCACCGGCGGCTCACGGTACTAATAATGCAAAGAGCACCGGAAGGGGACGCGCAAGTGGCGGGAGTCTTTCGTACGACGAGCTCGACCTTCACGCGTAGGGAGCTCTTGCGGGCCGCGCTGGGGGCGACCGGTGCGCTGACGTTGCTTTCCGCCTGCCAGGCTCAGGCGCCGAGGGCGACGTCGGAAGCCCCCGCAGCAGCCGCACCTCCTCAGGGATGGGACGCATTGGTTCAGGCGGCGCGCCAGGAAGGCCGCCTCGTTGTCTACGGCCCGCCTGGGCCCACCTACCGCCAAGTGGTCGTCAACTCCTTCGAACGAGCGTATCCCGACATCCGCGTCGAGGCGATTTTCGCTGGAGGCGCGGACAATGCCCAGCGCCTCATTGCCGAGCGCACCGGTGGGCGAAACCTCGCGGATGTTCTGGTTAGTGGCCCGATCACCCCGCTCACAACCCTGCGCCCGGCCGGGATTATCGTCCCGCTCAAGCCGCTCTTGGTTCTGCCGGAAGTCGTAGACGCGTCGAAATGGCAAGGGGAGCATCACTGGTGGGCAGATGACTCTGGGGAATACGTCTTGCAGTTCGCCGGCCAGGTGACGACGATTGCCTCTTTCAATCGGGACCAGGTAGACCCGTCGCAGTTTCGCTCGTACCAGGATTTTCTTGATCCGCGCTGGAAGGGGAAGATCGTTGCAACCGACGTCCGTCGCGGTGGAGTTGGCGCGTCGGCGGCGCAATGGATCTACAAGAATCCCCGTCTCGGTCCGTCATTCCTCGATCGCCTGTTTGGCGAGAGCGAAATGCGGCTCAGTTCGGACCAGCGACAGATGATTGATTGGCTCGCACAGGGCCAATACCCGATCGGCCTGTTTCTCAGCGGCACCGACGTTCGGCGGGCACAGGCGCAGGGGCTCCCCGTTGGTGTGGTGTCCGCGGAGCAGTTCACCGACGGGGCGGCTGTTTCGGCCGGGTTCGGGTCGGTCTCATACATCGATCAGGCGCCGCACCCCAATGCTGCGAAGGTCTTTGTCAACTGGCTCGTCTCGCGTGAGGGGCAGGAGGCGTGGCAGCGAGAGACCGAGACGCCGTCGCTCCGAGTCGATGTGCCCAAGGACAAGCTTTTCGACACGCCGCAACCGAACGTCAGCTATGAGAACCTCGCGTCGGAGGAGTACATCAGCCTCCAGCAATCCGTCCTTCAGGATGTGATCGACAAGGCACTTCAGAGAGCCGGTCGCTCCTAGGATTGTCTAACCGGCTTTAGCGGCCTCATCCGCTAGACGGATCAACTCGTCCTCGAATGACCAGTCCAGGACGCGCGTTCGGTAGCTGTCCCCGCCGCTCTCCACGTACCACTCATATGCGCGCCGCATTCCTTCTTCGATGGACACCCGCGGCTGATACCCGATCCGTTCTCGCGCCTTACTCACATCGTAGCAATCGTGTCCCTCACCCCAGCGGGCCGGCTCGCCAAAAAACAATCCTGGCTGCTGGATCCGTTCGACCAGCTTGGGATCGAAGTAGACCTTTCGTGTGTGGACGCCCGTGATTTCCATGAGAAGGTCGAGATACGCGTCGAGGGTTTGCGTCTGCCGCCCCGTGACCGTGAAGGCCTCGCCCACCGCCTCATCCCGCTCCATCGCCAGTCGGTAGGCATCGGCAACGTCTTCTACATAGCCAAACTGGATGAGCTGTGAGCCGTTGCCGGGTACCAGCACCGGTCGGTGGTGGGTAAGGCGATCGAAATGGAATCCCTCACGGTATGTGTAGTTCTCGGGTCCATAGATCTTGCCCGGCCTGATCACGGAAACCGGTGTGCCGCGCGCGCGGAATTCCTCGAAGAGGAAGTTCTCGCAGTCGAGCTTGTCTTTGGTATAGGGACCGTACGCAGCCTTAGCATCCTTTGGATCATCTTCGGTGATGGGGTACAGACCGGTCTTGCGGTACACGGTCGTCGAGCTGGTGTAGACGTAGCGACGGAAATCGCGGCCCAATGCGTCCATGACGGCGGCGACGTCCTCCGGACGTGTTGGCGCGTAGACAATATCGGCCACCGCGTCGAACTTCCGGCCCGCGAGCGTCGTCCGAAGCCGTTCGTGATCCTTGCGGTTGCACTGGATCGATTCCACCCCGCTCGGCAGCAGCGTCTTCGCCGCGGGGTCGATATTGAGCGACGCCACGTTGTGACCGTGATCGACCAGTGTGCGGACGACGTTCTTCCCCAGAAAGTGCGTGCCCCCGATGACTAGGACGTCCAATCTCGATCTCCTTCACACGGCTGCTGGGTCACGTACGGACCCACATGTTAAAGCCAAATGCTCGTGCCACGAGCGCGAGACCCGTCGTGAGAAGGGTGACGATTGTCGTCACGACGGCTGCTGCCTCACGAAGCCCCTCATTGACGAAGTCGAGCGTGAGGAGCGAAAGCGGTCGGGTCTCAGAGGTCGCAAGGAGCACAATGCTGGAAGTTGCGTTGGCGGCGAACAGGAATTTCAGCGTCGCCACCACGACGAGCGTTGGCGCGAGCAGAGGAAGCACGATCCGAAAATAGGTCTGCAGCCAGTTTGCCCCCGCCATCCGACCGGCCTCTTCGACGTCGTCCCCGAGTTGCAGAAGCGATGCCTTAAAGGTCTGGGTTGCCAGGGTGACCCCGCCCATGACCACGGCGATGACCAGGACCAGGATGGTGCCGTAGAACGGCTGGAACACGGGGACGCTCACGAACATCCATAGGATTCCAAGCCCAGCCAGGGCACCGGGGATGACGCTCGGAACCCACGTCAGAAGATCAAGCAGACCCCGACCGTGTGCGCTGCGCAATCGGACGATCGCGTAGGCAACGAGCGAGAAAAGAAGCGTGCCGATGACTGCGGCAAGCGTTGCAGTCACTAGCGTGTTGACCAGCGATCGGGTAAAGACCGAATCGGTCAGCGTGCGCTGCCAATGCTGGAGCGTCCACGGCTGGGCGATAGCGAAGAAGCCGAAGCGATTCATGAGGCTGCCGGCTATCACCGATGCGATGGGTACCACCGAAACGATGAAGGCCAGGGCACCGGTGATGGCGAATGCCGGCCATTTCGCCCTTCCCAGGTTGATGAGGCCTGGGTTCATTCGACCCGTTAGCGTGGTGTACTGGCGGCGCGTCGTCAGCCACCTTTGGACCGGGGCCGCGATCGCGAGAAGCAACAGCGTGATGCTGCCAAGGGCCATCGCCCGCGCGGTCTGCGGAGGCTCCTGACGCATGAGATCAACGATCTTTGTGGAGTACACGTAGTAGTCGAACGGAACGCCGAGCAACAATTCGATCTCGAAGGACTCGAACAGGCGGACGACGCCATACATGAAGACGACGACGAGCGCCGGCATCATCACGGGTAGGGTCACTAGCCACAGCGTCTTCCATCCGCTGGCGCCCGAGGTGCGTGCCGCCTCCTCGAGCGTCGCATCCATGTTCCGGAAGGCCGGCGTAAGGAGCATCACCTTGAGGGAGATCGCGTGGGAGACCAGGTGAACCCACACAATACTGGGCACCGAGTACGCGTTGAAGACGTTGACCCCAAAGCCCAGAGTGCCGGCGATCTGGTTGAGCACACCCGTCCGTGGCTCCAACAGAAGAATCCAGCCCAAGGTGGTGGACAGGGCGGGGATGAAGAACGAAACCCAAAACAGGAACTCCAAGCCGCGGGCATAGGGGACATTCGTGCGGGCGAGGACCCAGGCGAGGAGCACGCCCACCGGAAAAGAGATCGCTTGAGACCAGAATCCCACGGTCAAGGTGTTGAGCAGAGCCTGGAAGAGGCCCGGCGTGTTCATGGCGTCCACCCATGACTGGACCCCGTATGCCGGCGGCTGCCCGATGCGCGACTGATTGAAGCTATTGATCAGGATAAGAGCGAGGGGGTACAGCACGTAGAAGCCAAGAAGGCCGATGAGGAGGAGCACAAAGAGTTGGGCCCGGTCCAGACGCCAGCCCCAGAGGGACCGACGAGCGCGGACGGTTGAGCTCGTTGCGATCTCTGCCTGCATCCGGTTGGCTCCGCAGCGGTACTGGTCCCGACTGAGCGACACGGCGATGGCCATCGGCCCACTACGCGGGTTTACCCGCAGGAGGATAATAGGCCAAGGAGGGTCGAGCCAGTGTCCACGTCTACCGTACCCACACTCGAAGCGCTACGCGCACGCCGGGATGAGATCATCCAGCTCGCGGCCAAGTTTGGCGCAACGGAGGTGCGAATCTTCGGCTCAGTCGCCCGCGGTGAGTCAGACGAGAAGAGCGACGTGGATGTGCTCGTCGATATGGGTCCCGATCCCGACGGAATGGAGTATTTTGGGCGGCGCGAAGACTTGCGGCGAGCGCTTTCCGAGTTGCTAGGCTACTCCGTCGATATTGTCGACAGCGAGGCGCTGAACCCCACCAACCCCTCCGTCTCTCACAACCTCAGGTCGTTTCGTCGGATGCGAACGCGAGTGATGCGGGACGCGGTCGCCCTATGAGGGACGATGCCGTCTATCTGGACTACATAGCTGAGAACATCGAGATCATCGAGGAATACTTGCAATGGGTGGAAGGTCTGCCGGAAAAACGGCTCTTCTCCGAAGACCAGATGAGGCAGGACGCGGTGCTGCGACGCCTCGAAACGTTGGGGGAGGCTGCGAGCCACCTATCAACAGAACTGAGAGCTCGCCATCCAGAAATCGACTGGCGCAAGATCGTCGATTTCCGCAATATCCTTGCGCACGGCTATATGAACATCCAAACGGACCGCGTCTGGAATAACATCGTCGAGGATCTGCCCGCGCTCAAAGCCGTCATCGGCATCGAGCTGGAAGGCAAGGATCTCGACGCCTGATGATCCGCCCCCTAGGCTTGTCTAATCGAGTCCGCCTGCTTTCACGGTCGCCGGGTCCGACGTCGCTACGCCCTGGCCGCCGTCTCTCGGAGGCGTCGCAGTCGGCGAGCCCCGCGTTGGGGTTGAAACTGACGCGGCGGGCGTTGGTATCGGCAGCGCGTAGCGAACCCAAGCGGAGGACGCAAGCTGCGTCCCGTCCGCCACATCCCGCGTGTCGAACGTCGCAGACAGCGGGCCCAACGTCTCGCCCGCGCGGACGGATAGGCCATCCCAGCCCGCCTCTCGCGTGAACCTGTTGTGGCCCCCATTGGTCGCCTGGACGAAGGTCGTTCCCGCCGGAGCCGGCAGACGAACGGCGTCGAGGCGCAGATCGGTACCAGAGCGATTGACGACCGATACGTGGAACGTCACGCTGGTCGGCTGGGACTCAGCCGACACCCGCACGCGAAGCGGGTTGGCGCTGCTGTTCATGATCTGCACGTTGGTCGTGGCAAACGCGCCGTCGCCATCGGCCACGGTGATGCGCTGCGGTCCGTTCGGGAGGTCACTCGGCAGTGTGACCTGCAATCGAACGACGCCGTCCTCGTCGGCTCGGCCTGCTGAGACGAGCTCGTCGTCCACGCTCGCCGAGACGACGACGCTCCCGCTCTTCTTGTAACCGTTGCCGCTCAGCGTGATGAGGCTCCCCGGATTGGCCGTGGACCGATCAGATCGAATCGTGGGGATCTGTCCGCCGATCCGCAGGCCGAAGTCGAACGCGCCTTCACCGCTACCAGTCCCGCTCGCCGCGACTCCGCGCCACGTGACCGAGTACAGGCCGTCCGTCAGGCCACTGGGCAGGTTCGCCACCAGCGTACGGCCATCCGCATCGAGCTGCGTCGTCGCTTGGCTGATCTCGCGTCCACCTGGAGCCATTACCGAAACGAAGCTCCCCTCTGAGCGCAAACTCGAGCTCACCGTCACGCGGACCTGCGAGGGGGCGCTCGTAAGGAACGAGCCCGCGGCGGGGTTCGAGGATGTGGACTGCAGATCGCCATCCGCGGCAGAGAGCACCGGGGAGTGCGTGTAGAGAACCAGACTCGCAAGAATCAGCGGCGCGACCGCAGCCGCTCGGGACATCACAGAAGCACGCCGTATGAGCACAGGCATCCTCTCCTCCTCAAGCACGACGATTCGGTCCTACTGGGCGATGGGGCTGGGGTCGATGCCGTCAAACATGTTCGTCGGTCCGCCGAGGGCGGAGAACATGGTGCGCATGTTCTCCAGCATCATCCCGAGATACGTGTGGTTCGGGCTGCTCACAGGTCCCGGCAGATCGTCGTCGCGGAGCGTGTCCACGTGTCGTGCGCCCGATTCACGGCCGATCACATCCATGACCGACGAAGGGTAGACCTCAGAGCCGAAGACCGCGGGGACTCGGCTCGCACGGATCTGATCTATGAGGGCAGCCACCTGACGTGGCGAAGGCTGCCCGAAATCACTCGGCTGGATCGCGCCGATGATCTCCATGCCGTAGCGACGACCGAAGTACGCCCAACTGTCGTGGTACGTCAGCAGCTTTCGGCTGCTCGCTGGGAGTGCCTGGACCGCCTGGAAGATCGCCGCGTCGAGCTGGTCCATGCGGCCGTACAGCGTGGCCGCGTTGGCCTGGAAGTACTCCGTGTTCTCCGGATCCAGCTCCACGAGCTTGTTCGCGATGAGCTGCGCATAGTTCTTCGCATAGGTAACGTCGAGCCACAGGTGCGGGTTCGGGTCGCCCTTCGATGCAGGGAACGAGAAGTCGAAAATGTAGTCGCGCGGCTGGACGGTGTTGTCGCCAAGGGAGAGAACCTGCGTGTTGGGACCGCGATTCGCATCGGCAAGCCGCTGAGTCGGCGTCTCCAGATGCAGACCGTTGAAGATGATCAGGTCCGCTTCTCGGAGAGAGCGCGCATCCGACGGGCGCGGCTCGAACGTGTGTGAGTCCGTCCCATCGGGAATGATTTGGACGAGCTCGATTCTCGAACCCGCGATCTGGCGAACCAGGTCGGCGATCGGCGCGACCGTGGCCACGACCTTGAGCTTCGGCTCACGCGCCAGAGCACCGGCCGGTTGGAGGAGCATGACAGCGACCAGCGCGATAGCAATGAGGCGGGCCGCGCGTGACGTGTGGACAGCATGCAGCATCAGGGCATCTCCCGTGGATGAGCGTTGCCGCGCTTCAGACGGGATCAGAATAGCACTATACGCAATAGATTGCAACTGCAATGTACTGCAATATCCTGGCGCTGAGGCTGGAGCTGTGGCGGCGGGCAGGCCATGCCGAAACGGCTGATCAGTCGAGCGTTGCGGCCATCGCGCGTGAGGGACGTGCGTTGTCTCTGGCCCAGAGCATCGACCGTAGGCGAAGCGCCGCCAGCACCACCAGGAAGAGCATCGCGGCGAAAAGCACGACGGTCGCGCCAGACGATACGTCCAGGTAGTAGCTGGAGTAGATGCCGGAAAAGCCGCACACGGCGCCAACCACCGTCGACACGATCAGCAGCGTGCTGAATCGGTCCGTGAGGAGTCTCGCAATCACCGCCGGAATCACGATGGCGGCGGCGATCATCGTGACGCCCAGGATCTGCGTCGAAGCGATAATCGCCGCGGAAAGCATCAGCGAGAACACCGCGTCGATCGCATTGACGCTCACGCCGTAGGTCGGAGCGACCTCCGGGTCGAAGGTCACGAAAAGCAGCGGCTTGTACAGGAAGAACACGATCACGATGGTCACCAGAGTCACGCCGGCCAGTACGAGAAGGTCCTCAGGTTTGACGCCGAGCACGTTCCCAAAGAGCGCGGCCTCGAAGTTCTTCGTGAACCGACGCGTGTGGCTGATGAGGGCGACTCCGACGGCAAAGCTCGCCGTGGTGACGATGCCGATCGCCGCGTCAGCACCGATCTGCCGCCTCCTGGTGATCGCGTGAATCAACAACGCGGCGGCGAACCCCCAGAGGCCCGCCCCGATGTAGAAATTGAAGTCCATCACGTAGCTCACCACGGCCCCGCCGAGCACGGCGTGACTCAACCCATGGCCGATGTAGCTCATGCCGCGCAAGGTGATGAAGACGCCGAGGAGTCCGCAGAGCGCACCGGCAAGTCCCGCCGCGATCAGGCCTCGAATGAAGAACTCGTAGCCGAAGGGCTCGGCGAGAACGCCCAAGCTCATTTGACGGCCTGGAGCTCGCCGGTGGTGTGGAGCGGCCCACCCTCCGCGGTCAAACGTTCCGCTACCAACACCAGGTTACCTTGGTGGAGGACGACCATCTCGGCGCCATAGGTTGCGCTGAGCGTTTCAGAGTTGAAGATCTCCGCGGGACTGCCTTCGGCAACGACTGTGTGGTTCAAACAGACCACGTGCGGCAGATGCGTCGCAACGGCATTGAGGTCGTGAGTGGTAAGCACGACGGTGACGCCCGTGCGGTGCAGCTCACCAAGAAGGTGGAGGACGTCGTGGCGCGTCTTGATGTCGACGCCTGTGGTCGGCTCATCCAGAAGCAGAAGCCGAGGACTTCGCAGCATCGCCCGGGCAAGAAAGACCCGCTGCTGCTGGCCACCGGAGAGCGCGCGGATGTGACGGTGGCGAAGTGCAAGCAGTCCGAGCCGGTCGAGAATCTCCTCCATCGCCCTTCGATCCGCGCGTGAGGGCCACGGCCACCATCCCGAATCCACGGTGCGGCCCATCAGCACGACCTCTTCAACGGTGACCGGGAAGTTCCAGTTGATCGTCTCCATCTGGGGAACGTATCCGATGCTCGGAGGTGTCTTCCCGCGCACGGGGGCGCCCATCACCCTGATTTCTCCAGCTTGGAGTGGGATTTGCCCCAGGATGGCGCGGAGCAGGGTCGTCTTGCCGGCGCCGCTGGGGCCGACCAAGCCGACGAGCTGACCCTCATGGATGGACAGATCGACGCCGTGCAGCACGGGCGTCCGTTGGTATCCGCACACGACTCCCGAGAGCTGGATTAACGGGCGCGCGCCAACGTGCCCGTTCGAAGAGTGCACGGGTTCACGTATCTCGGAAGGACGTGGAGGGGGAGGATGAATCACAGTTGAACTATCTTAGCCGCTTCTCTGTGCCATCGCAACTCATTGCAGATGCCAACCGTGGCTCGTTTCATCGGACAGGTACGAACAGGGTGGAGCCGATGGCCCAGAGCCCGAATGCGATGAAAATGGCCGCCGCCACGATCTTGATCGCCCGCTCGGGCAGCCGTCGACCAGCTACCACGCCCACAACCACGGCAATCGCATCCGCCACGACCATACCGAAGGTGGATCCGAGCCAGACCGGGATAAACGACTGGTACTGGCTAGCCAGCGTGACCGTGGTGAGCATGGTCTTGTCGCCAAGCTCCGCGATGAAGAAGGCGATCGCAACCGTTAGGAGCGGACCGAACCGACTCGCAGGGCGTTTGTCATCGTCAAGGCTGTCGCCGCGCAAGGTCCACAACCCAAAGCCAATAAACGCTATCCCGGCGCCTAGTTGGATCCAGAAGGTCGGCAGCGCAAGGCCCAGCAGCTCGCCAATCGCCACCGAGAAAAGGTGCGCGACGAGCGTCGCCACAAGCACACCTGCGAGGGTAACCCGGGCAGAGTAACGGGTGGCAAAGGCAAGCGCCACCAGTTGGGTCTTGTCTCCCATCTCCGCGATAGTGACCAAGAAGAACGATACCCAGAGGGCTTCCATGTCTCTGCGACTCCTGGCTCGAGCTGGCGCCGCAGGTAACAGGCATAAAAAAAGCCTTCGACCTGCCCCATCCTGCGTGTGCAGGGGGCATAGGCCGAAGGTCTGGCTAGACGAGCAAGCTCGTCGATGGGACCAGGGTCATCCCCAGCATGTTGGCCCCATCTCCGGCTCCAGTGAGCCGGTAGTTACTCCCCTTCGGGACGCTGCACCTGAATTCTAGCATTCTAGAGCTGGCGCTCGTGGGGAAGACGGCGGGGGAGCAAGCGCGAGACCCGGACTCAGACGTCCGGATCTCGCGCCTGCCCTGTTGAGACGACCGTCAACGGCCGATTTCAGTTGGTCGGGGAGAAGCCCCCGTGGGGGCAGGAATGGGACTCGGATTCTGCGTACCGACCCAGCTTAGGGTGCCGTAGAGTCCGTCCTTTTCGTCGTTCAGGCCCGCGGTGAAGTAGAGGTAGTTCGATCGGCCCAGAGAAGCCCCATTCCCGAAGTAGATGGCCCACAGTCCGTCGATCTTGATCGGGTCGCCGGTCGGGCTCACCATCTTGCCCAACTGGCGGCCTGACGTTCGATCGAAGGCCACGATAGTGCCGTCGCCGAAATTACCCACCAGAAGCGCGTTCGAGAACTCACCGAAGTCGGGCGGTGCGATGGCGATGCCCCATGGCGCATTCAGGTCCTTTTGGCCCTCGAGGGTGCGGACGTAGTTGCCCTGCTCGTCGAACTCCGCGACGTAACCGCAGCCGGCGCAGGCCCGCTCCTTGATCGGCTCCCTGGCATCGTAGTCGGATTCGCCCTGCTTGATCACATTGGCATACGTCACGTAGACATGTCCACCCCGATACTCGACGTTAAACGGGTTGTAGCTCTGCGGCACATCCCTGGGCCGCTGAAATGGGACCCGGGCGGTCGATGGCGGAGTGCTCGTCGGCGTCGATCCTGGCCTGCTTGTCGCAACCGCGCTCGGCGCTCCCATGGGGGCCCCAACTTCTTGCCACTCGCTGGTATAGACCTCGATCTGGCCGCTGGCGAAGTTGGCAGCGTAGAGTCGGTTGCCCGACTCACGGTCGCTGATGGCGAGGCCGCGGTACAGCGCGCCTCTCCGCGAGTTGTCGATGACCGTGACGAACTGCCGCATCCGAGCCATCCGGCCGTCGACGGGCCTTTCGGTCCACGCCTGGATCTTGCCTTCCTCGGTGTTGACGATGAATCGGCTCGGGCCCCTGAAGCGACCCGCGTAGGAGGGCTCGGAAGAATCGCACTTGGGCGCCCCGTCGTCATAGCAAAACTCACCGGTAACCGGGAAATCGCTCTGTGAGCCAGTGAACACCTGGCCGATGGGGCTTCCCTCGGCCGCGACGATCTTCAGTCCATCCTGGTAGAGATCGACGAACCGGCCGCTCGGATCAAAGACGTCCCCGACATATTCCGTGACGGACGAGCTTCCCGCGTTGGCCAACCAGATGTGGCCGCCGAGGCCTGCGCTGCGGATCGCCGCCCCCCACGGATTCTGGAGCTTGGGATCGATGAGCGGCGCCCACGGCGGGCTTTTCGGATCGCTCGAATCGTAGCGATTGACGACGAGGTTCCGTTGAACGTAGCCCTTAGGCTGGTCCGGTGGCGCTTCCGTTTGCGCGCCCGCGAGGGGAAAGGAGACAAGTGAAACGCTCGCGGTCACGGCGCAAAGCAGCACGCGTGTCGCCCGCTTCAAGAATGACGTCATAGAACACCTCTGCCGAGAGAGTCTCACCGTGTGCGGTCTTGGACGAGCCCAGCGGTAAGCGCATTAGTGTAACGACAGATCTTTATTTATTCAATGCTTCGGTCTTTAGGAAACACTGCATTCGAACGGCCAGGTCGACGACGCAAGGATGCAGCCCTAACCCGAAGCCTGCGGAGTCGGGTCGGATCAAGAGACTATTGCGCCTCGCAAGAACGCGAGGCTAATGCGGGCCAGGAGGATCAGCGATAGAGCTCGGGGTATTTGGCCCGGACGGCGTCGGCAAGCTCCTTGGAGCTCTGGGCCACTTTCGGGAAGGTGTCTAGCCGCTCGTAGGGCTTGCACGCGTCGATCACCATGCGCGTGTTGTAGAGCCGCGAGTAGTCGGTCACCATCGTATCCAGTCGCGACGACCAGCAATTGTCGAGGACCGTCGTTCGCGTCTTCGGGTCGCAGCGCGTTCCCATGGCCCAGATCACGTCGTGGATGTCCGTCGGGTCGATGTCGTCGTCCACGACGACGATCCAGCGGCTGATGTATCCAACCGGGTTGAGCTGGGATGCGACGAGCCCAACCTGTGTGGAGTGCCCGAAGAACCGCTGCTTGATCGATACAACGGCGAACAGCCGGCCGGCGCCCGCTTGGTGCAACCACGCCCCTGTGACGTCGGGGATGCCCGCGCCTTCCAGTGAATCCAGGAGGGCCGCGGACCGCAAGAAGCACCGCTCGAACAGGTGCGAGTGCGGCGGCTTCTGGCTCGCCGCGCAGGTCAGGATCGGGTTGTCGCGGTGGTAGATCCGATTGATGCGAATGACCGGCTCTTCCCGAGCCTCACCCGCGTAGTAGCCGTGCCATTCGCCGAACGGTCCCTCCAGCGTCGTCTCGTCAGGAAGGATCTCTCCTTCCAGCACGATCTCCGAGCGCGCCGGGAAAGGCAGGCCAGTTGTCTCTCCCTCGATGAGCTCCATCGGCTGATCCATGAGACCGCCGGCCCAGGCGTACTCCGGGATTGCGTCGGACATCGTATAGCCGGCGGCTAGGTAGGTGATTGGATCGCATCCGACGATGATCACGACGGGGCAGGGCTTCCCAGCCTTGAGGTACTTGTCGCGCTGGATTCTTCCCTGCTTCCCGTTCGAGATGTAGGACGAGCAGATGTTTCCGCTCTTCATCTGGACCCGGTACGTCCCGACGTTGATTCGGCCAGTGTCCGGGTCTTTGGTCACGACGGCACAGGCCGTTCCGATGTACCGGCCGCCGTCGTCCTCGTGGTGGATCGGCACGGGCAGCTTCGTCATGTCGACTTCCTCGTCGCGCATGACGTTCTCCAGGACCGGCCCGCCTTCAACCATCTTGGGCTCGATCTGCTTGAACCCCTTCTTGATGTTCTTCCGGAAATGGTTGAGCATCACCATGCGGTCGTCTGAAAGCGAGGTCTCCATGCCGAGAACCAACGCGAGCCGGTAAGGCGAGCCGAACATCCCGTAGGCGCACCGGTAACCCGCCGGATAGTCGGGGATCTCGTCGAACACCAACATCGGGGACTTTTCTACCTTCTGGCGGTAGAGCACTTCCGTGACTGCGCCCAGCTCCCGATCCCAGTGGGCGCCCCGCACCTCGGCGAGCTCGCCCTGCTTTTCGACGGCAGCGATGAACTCGCGCATGTCGTTCTGTGGCGTTGCGGGACCAAGGTCCTCCCAAAGATCTGGCGGCGTGGTATGAGTGCTAGTCACGGCAAGCTCCGGTCTCAGAATGGAGATCTCTCACGATCGTTTGAAAGCATGGTACAGCATCGAAAATCGCTAGCCCCGGTGCCGTGCGGCTGCGTCACCGAACACGTCAGCCACGCGGAATGGGGTATACGATCACAAGCACACGCTTGAGAGATTGGAAGAGATATGCAGACAGGACCTCGCATTACCGGCCCCATGTCGAGCTGGGCTGGAGCGGTGGCCCTCTTCACGAAAGGGTTCGCCTACGACCGTTGGATCGACTCGCTCGGCCTGCCAATCCACACCGGCTTCTTTATCGACGACCTCCGCACGGTGCCTGTGGCTCCGTGGGAAGAGCGCGAGTGCGGCTCAGCGTTCATCCAGCTCTCCGGCCAGGAGGGCGTGAGCGAGGCAAGGGTGAGCGAGATACCGCCTGGAGCCACCCTGCCACCGCTGAAGATGGGGGTGGACGAAGCGATCTACGTCGCCGACGGCATGGGCCTCACGACAGTTTGGGCCGAGGAGGGGGGCAAGAAGACCACTTTCGAGTGGCAGACCCGCAGCCTGTTCCTTATCCCGCGCAACTACACGTACCAGCTCTCCAACGCGCGCGGCCATCAGACGGCCAGGCTGCTGCACTACAACTACCTGCCCCTCGCGATGTCGATGATCCAGGAGCCGGAATTCTTCGTCAACAATCCAAGCAGCAAACCGCCGTCCCCGCCGGCGAACGGGGAGCTCTACAACGAAGCGCGGGCGATCGATCTGCCCGCTGGCATCGCCGACTCTCGGGGGAAGTTCTGGTACGGCAACTTCTTCCCAGACATGCTGGCGTGGGACAGGTTGGAGAATCTGCAGTCCCGCGGCGCGGGCGGTCAGTCGGTGCTCATGGGCTTCCCTAATTCCGAAATGAGCGCGCACATGTCGGTGTTCCCGCCGCGCACCTACAAGAAGGGCCATCGGCACGGGCCGGGTCGCGTCATCGTCATCCCGGGTGGCGAAGGGTTTTCCGTCATGTGGGTCGAGGGCACCGAGCAGGTCCTGGTGCCCTGGCACGAGGCCAGCATGTTCGTCCCACCGGACCGGTGGTTCCACCAGCACTTCAACCTCGGCGGCGAGCCGGCTCGCTACCTTGCGTTACACCCGATGCGGCAGTTCATCGGCCACGGAGAGAAGGTCGAAGACCTAGCCAAGGACCAGATCGAGTACCACGCCGAAGCGCCCTGGATGCGCCAGCACTTCGAGGAAGAGCTGGCGAAGCGCGGGCTGACCTCGCTCATGCCGCCGGAGGTCTACACCGACCCGAGCTACGTCTGGAAAGCGCCCAGCGGCGGCGATTAGCCCATCGAGGGCGCGGGGAACGAGACCACCGTGTCCGTAACCGGGGTCCGAAGCAGCCCCTAGCCCCTGCCCCCTGCTGCCTCCGCCGCGGGCTGCGCCGCGTGCGCTCGCCAGTAGTGGTGCGTCTTCGCCAACACGGTCACCACGCTCTTGACCTGGTCGGTGAGCACGAAACTGGGCGCAGCCGGCAAGAACAGGCGATCGCCGTCGCACTTGGCGTCGACGTTCTCGAGCAGGATCGTGGCGCACAGCCAGGCCGCCATCTTGGGTGAATCGCACTGCACGGCGAGCCAGCCTTGCTCGGCGGGCTCCGACGTGAGTCCCGTCGTTTCCCGTATGCCGCGCTGGATCTCCTCGATCGCACCCGAATGCATCGTGTCGCGCGGGGGCTGGAGCGAGACGCGCAGCGCTTGCGCCTCCCCGCGGTGCGGCGGCCCGCCGAAGAGCGCCAACTCGCAGAAGCCCTGCCACATGTTTCCCCAGTCGGGGCGGCCGTCCTTCCGCCACAGAAACGGGGCCGGCGCCATTGGCGCCGCCGACACCGCGGGCGCGGCGGCTCTTCCCTGCTGCGAAACGATGTTCCCCTCGCCGGCGGCCGCCGCACGGAACTCCTCTATCTGGTCGGCCGTCGCCTCGAACACGAGGACGGGTTCCTTCAGGTCGTAGCTGAGCTGGTTCGCTGAGCGGCGCGCCGCGGCGAGCCCGCCCTCAACGTCTTTGTCTACGGCTAGCACAATCCTCGCCATCGCGAAGCGCTAGTGGCCGCTCTGAGCGCCGTGCCCGTGGCCGCCGTCGTGGGCCGGGGCCGCGTGCTCGCCACGTGAACCGTGATCTCCGTGTGCCTCATGCTCACCGTGGGCCGCGTGCTCACCGTGATCCGCATGCTCGCCATGTCCGTGCTCGCCATGGGCGCCGTGGTCGTGCTCGCCATCCGCCAGGTGCAGGTGGTCGTGCACCCCTCCGAAGAGGGCGACGCTGAACTCCTTCCAGAAGCAGTCCGCGACGGCGAATCCAGCTTCGCGTATCCAGCCAAGCTGCTCCTCGACGGATCCGGGCGGGTTGCCACCGCCGTGGCCACCCTGGAACGCTGCCTCCGGATCCTGCGATGCCTTCGCAGCCAACGCACGAAGAGAAGGGCGCGCAAGCCGAACATAGTCGAGGTTTAGGAAGACGCTGCCGTGCCCGAGCACGCCGTAGATCTCGCCGTAGAGGTCGCGAATCCGCCGCGGGTCGCGGAGGTTGTGGAGCGCAATGGTAGAGACAGCCAGGTCGAACGGTCCTTCGACCGCCCCGACCCAGTCTGGCGTGGCAAGGTTCGCGAGGACGAATTCGACGCGCCCCTCGAAGCGCTCCAGGCGCTTTCGCGCCTCAGCCAGCATCGCCATCGAACCGTCGACGAGCACAGCCTCTGCGCCGGGGTAGTGCGCGAGCAGGACCTCATCCAGGTTGCCAGGCCCTGCGCCTAGGTTGATGTAGCGAAAGGTCTCATCCGGCGACTTCGGGACCACCGCACGCATCATTGCGAACTGGCGCTGGCGCTCGGCCACCCGATCTCCCTCACGCTTGAGCCAAAACTCAATGTAGTCGTCGTCAAACCAGTCTTCGCGTGGCCGCTGATCTTCTGTCGGTCGGTGAGTCGCTTCCATTCTTTCAGCCTCCAAACCCGTTTCGTGCTAACCCAAGTTGGGCATTACCCATCCTTCGAACGAATCTCGCGTATCGCTGATTATCCGCCCGCCCTCACGATCTCGGATTTCGCTTGGGCAAGCGCCCGGGCGATGCTCCGCCGATCGAGCCCGCCGGCGAAGAGCAATGCCTTGATCACGACAGGTATGACTTCCGCCGGATGCATGACCTCGGCGATGTCGACGAAGTCAAACTCTCGGACGGCAACGCCGTCGAGCGACACCAGGTTACCAGGCACCGACAGATCCTCTTTCAGGATTCTTCCCACTGTTTTCCCGATATCGAAGTCGGCGAGCACCGCGAACGGGACACCCCCTTCGATCGTTCGTGGGATGCCATCGCGGATGCCTTCCGCCAACGCACGGACGCGAGCTTCGGTCGGCTCGCCCTCCCAGTGAATCGCCACGGCAAGCGGCTGCTCGCCCTCCTCGAAGTCGGCTCGGGTCGCCGCCTCACGAATGGCGCTCGCCACGCTTAGCGGCCTGATCTCGCCCGATAGATCCACGGCGGGCAGGATCACCGGCAAGTTCTGCAGGGGCAGAATGCTCTCGTCGCTAACGTATATATCGCCGCTGACCTGAACGGCGAACTGTGAGGCCCCGATGGCCGTCGCCCTGATGCCCTGTCCCGGATCCACGACGGGGAGGGTGATCGCGCCGGTCATCAGCGCCCGTCGCAGCATCTTCGCGAGCGCGGGACCCATGTCGCCGAAGTCGTGCGCCTCCCTGAGGTAGACGAACTCGGACACTCCGCCCGAGAACGTTACTGCCTGGGGCACCGCGTCGGATTGGAGTGGCTCGGTAAGCATCAGGTCGGCTGCGATGCCCGCCGGCGGCTCGCGCCGGATGAGGCCGGCTAGGATGTTGGTCCACTCCTCGGCGACAAGCTTCTCCGCTTCCTCCGAGAAGAGCTCCCCGACTGCGAGGTTGAGGCCGAGGTGCTCCGCGACGCGTCGGCCTGCGTCGTCCAGGCGCGTGAGGCGTCGCTGCGAGTCTTTCACGAAGGCACGCGCTCCCACGGCGATGGCCGCAGTGGACACGATCTCTCCGTCCCGCACCAGCGCCAGCTTCGTCGTCCCGCCGCCAATATCGACGTTCAGCAGCGTCTGTCGATCGCGCCGTGAGCGGGAAACCGTTCCCGAGCCATTCGCGGCGAGAACGGCCTCGAGATGGTGCCCGGCGCCAGCACAGACGAACTTGCCGATCTCCTTCGCGAACAGCTCGCCGATTGCACGCGCGTTCTTCCTCTTGAGCGCCTCTCCTGTGAGGATGACGGCTCCGGAGTCGACGTCCGCTGGGCCTGCGCCCACCTCGCGATAGGCGAGAACGAGGAACTTCTCGAGTCGGTCGGCGTCGATCGTGTCCGCGTCGATGTACGGAGTAAAAATGATCGGCGACTTCCAGAGGACCTCGCGACCGACCGCGACGAAGCGCGTCGCCGCTCCTTCGCCCATCCGCTGCATATGGACTCGCGAGAACATCAAATGAGAGGTGGAAGAGCCGATATCCACGCCGACGGTCACCACCACGACGTTGGAAACCTTCCAATCGTGCTGGCGGATCGCCTCTTCTTCGGGATCGAGCTCCTCAGCGGAATGCTCGCCGAACTCGTCATGCCAATGAAGGGCGCCATCCTCGTGGGAGTGCATGCCCGCGAAGGCGCCGCTGTGGGTGTGCCGAGAATCAGTCGCCTCTTGAGTCATCCTCTCCTTACCTGCCACCGGCCGTGTGGACACGGCTCCAGAATCACCTTTTATAACGCGCCAGTCTGGATCATGAGACCACCGTCGATCACGATCGTGGTCCCCGTGATGTACGAGGCAACGTCGGATGCCAGATAGCCGACGAGCGCTGCAACCTCTTCGGGAGACCCGATGCGATGCAGCGGGATCTCACGCTCGAGCTCGGCCGTCTTTTCCGCGCTCTCTAGTGTCTCACGATTGATCGGGGTGGCGATGGCCCCGGGCGCTACGTTCACGATGTTGATCTTGTGAGGCGCCAGCTCCAGCGCCAAGTTCCGGCACATCATCCGCAGGCCGCCTTTGGCCGCACAGTACGAGGTAAAACCGGGGAAGGGCAGATCCTCGTGCACCGACGAGATGTTGATGATTGTCCCACCGGCTCCCCCGCGAACCATCTCGCGCGCCGCCGCCTGCGTACAGAGGAAGGGCCCCTTCAGATCCACGCCGATAACCCGGTCCCATGACTCCTCCGTCATGTCGAGAAAGGGCATGTTCTCCTCGATACCGGCGTTGTTCACCAGGACGCGCAGCGGGCCGAGCTTCTCAACCGTCTCGGCGATCAGGCGCTGCACGTCGGCAGCCTTGGCTACATCAGCGTGGATGGCCACTGCCTTACCACCGCTCCGCTCGATCTCCTTCACGGCCGCCTGCGCGGGCTCGGGTTGACTGCGGTAGTTCACGGCGACGCTCGCTCCGAGTCGACCGAGCTCGAGGGCGATGGACTTGCCGATGCCGCTCGATGCCCCGGTTACGACCGCGACTTTTCCGTCAAGTCTCACGATGTTTGCCTCCCTCTGATTGACCCGCCGTCATCCTAGCCGATTCGTATGCTATAGCGGCGCACGTTGAAAAGATCTGCGAGTCCGTATAGCATGCCACCAGCCACGAATCGAGGCGCAATGCCAACACGCCCATGCCAAGAAGATAGAAACCCTCGGCCGTCGTCGGCCGCGGCCTATCCCGCTACCGCGCCAGCGGTTCGCGTATGAGGCAAGAGCGGCCGGGACTGCGGCTCGCCGTGGTGGCGCTCCAGCATCCCGGCTACCGCATGTTCTACATCGCCCTCCTCGTTGCGGGCATCGGCGGCCAGATCCAGACGTTCGCCAACGTCCTGCAGGTCTACGAGCTCACGGGTTCCGCCCTCGCCATCGGGCTCACCGGCCTCGCCCGCGCGGTTCCCGTCATCGCGTTCTCGCTCATGGGCGGCATCATCGCCGACCGTGTGGATCGCCTCAAGTTCAGCATGGTCGCCCAGGGGCTCGCAGGAAGCTTCAGCCTCGCGCTCGCCCTGCTCACTTGGACGAACCTCATCGACGTCTGGCACATCTATCTCTTCACGTTCCTGGTGTCGGCGGTGCAGGCGCTGAACGTGCCGGCCAGAACCGCCCTGATCCCGAACCTCGTTCCGCGCCACCACCTGCTGAACGCCATCGCCCTCAACTCAACCGTGTGGCAGAGCTCGAACATCCTCGGGCCAACCATCGCCGGGTTTTCCATCGCCGCGGTTGGCTACGTGCCAACCTACTTGATCAGCGGACTCGCGCAAATGGTGACGATAGGTGCGCTCGCGACGATTCGCATCGGACGGGTCACCGCGCGGTCGAAAGAGTCGCCCATCCAGGGACTGATCGGCGGCCTGAGTTTCGTCCGCCGACGATCCATCATCCTCGTGCTGCTGGCCGCGGACGTCGGGGAGACGTTGTTTGGCCGCTTCCAGGCCCTCTTGCCCATCATTGCGGTGAGTATTGGAACCGACGCCGCGGGACTCGGCATCCTGAGCGCGGGCCCGGGAGTCGGCAGTTTGGTCGGAGCGACAATGATCATGTCCTTCGGCGACTTCCGCTACAAGGGGCTCGTCGTGATTGGCGGCATCCTTGCCTATTGCGCCGCGCTCGTCCTTTTGGCGCTATCGCCGTGGTTCTTGCTCTCTCTGTTGGCGACATTCCTCTTGGGCCTGTTCGACTCCGTTCAGTCCACCCCGCGCAACAGCGTGATCCAGCTCGTTACTCCCGACGAGCTACGGGGACGTGTTTCGAGCTTCCAGAGCATGCTGACCAGCGGTGTCCCGCCGCTGGGTCAGGCCTTGAATGGCGCTATCGCCTCGATCATCGGAGCGCCCGCCGCCCTCATCCTTGGCGCGGGCCTGTGTGCCGCCGCGCAGCTCGGCCTAGTAAGTACCCAGCGCGAGCTGCGCGCCCCCGAGCTCGGCGCCGAAGAGGAGCCGAGGGCCGTCGGCCCAAAGGCCGCTACGACCTAAAGAGCACGTAGACCGAGCGGATCAGCCAACCTCCCAGAGGTGGGCGTTCCACATCTGGTTGCCCTGCCAGTACACGTTGCGCAAACGGGAGCCGATGGCCGTCGCCGTAAGGTCGTAGTACAGCAGAAGCGGCACCACCTGGTCGGAGAGATGGTGGACGATCTGTGCGGCTACCTGCATCCGCTCGGGCCGCGGGATCGTGACGTAGAACCGCTCGATCAGCGCGTCCAGGTCAGGGTTCATGTAGCCCGACGTGTTGAGCCCAACATAGCCGCGCTCAGGGAGACGCGCCTCCGAGCTCTTGAAATTCTGGATCGCCGTGATCGTCCCGAACCGCGCCGTGTCGAAGCCGGCCATCGTGCCGCGGTACCTAACATCCGCGCGTTGGGCATCAGAATCGTTGACCGGTGCGACCGCGACGCCGAGCTGCTGCCACTGGCTGGCCGCCGACAGCTTCGTCTTCTGCAGGATGTCCGTCGGCCCGGAATGCAGCTCCAATGCGAGCCTCTGGCCGGCCGCGTCCCGGAACATGCCCTCAGCGTCGTGTCGATATCCGAGAGCCTCGATTGCCTCGACCGCCTTCGCTCGATCGTAGTCGTAGTGGACGGCGCTCCCCTTGACGTCGGCGAACTCCGGCTCGTCGGGCCCGATGAACGTGTCGGATACCGTCGTGTTCCCCGCGTAGAAGGCGTTCACCATCTCCTGGCGATCGGTGCCCATGATCAGAGCCCGGCGAAGCCTCGGGTCTCCCAGGATCGGCGGTGTGGGGTTGAGGAGCTGCGGCCAGAACGCCAGCACGTTGCCCGGCGTGAAGTACACGGAGCCGTTCCAGCGAGCTTTGAGGTCCTGTGCCATGTCGAACGAGGTGCTTCGACTCGTTCCAAGCGGGAGGTCGACCGCCTCCGCGAGCATGGCGGCGATGAGGGCGGTCGGGTCCGGATAGGATCGTAGCTCGATCTCATCGATCTTTGGCCTGCCGAGGATGAAGCTGTCATTTGCACGGAGCACGATCGATTGCCCCAGAGCCCAATTCTGGATTCGATACGGCCCGAGCCCTACGAATTCCGTCGACCAATACGGGAGCGTCTCATAGGCGGCTTTGCTTTCGCCGAGCGGCCCCTCGAGGAGATGTTTCGGGAGGGGCAAATGCTGCACCGCACCGTTCGCCGAGAAGATGGTGTCGGCGTCGATGAAGGGCTGCTTCCATGCGATGACGAAGGTTCGCGCGTCCGGCGCCGAAACCCGCTCGACCAGGGCAAGCCCCGAATTGCGCAGCAACGGCATCTCGGGATCTTGCGCGACGCCAACGCTGAAGACGAGATCGTCTGCGGTGAACGGTGTTCCGTCGTGCCAGGCGGCCCCCTGGCGGATCTTCCACGTCGTCTCCATCCGACCGTCGGGGAACACCCGCCACAAGCCATTCGCGGTCGACGGAACCGCCTCGGCGAGCTCTGGCGCCAGCGCATTCTTGTTGTCGAGCTGGGTGAGTCCTGCGTTGGCGAGCTGCTCGATCTCCGTCATGCCCGGTCGGGTGCCCGCGCCACTGCGGACCATGCGGGTCACAACAGCGTTCAGCTCGGTCTGCACGCCAACCGTGATCCGCTTCGGTTGGGGCAGTGGTGCAGAGGCAGGAGCTGCACCGGCGCTGGGCGGCGGAGTGCTAGGCGCGCAGCCGAGGACCACCGTGAACGCAAGCAGGGAGGTGAGAAGCCGAACCGAGCGAACCATTCCTTGCCCTCCTGACACCCAGACCGCTCACTCGAGCCTGTTTTCAAGCTCGCGCTGAGCGGGCTCGGACCTACAGATTCAGGATGCGCTCGGCATTCCCCCCGAGGATCAGCTCCTTCTGCTTGTCCGACAGATCCTTCCGACTCTGAAGCGTCGACACCGTGTGCGGGAACTCAGAATCGTAGTGCGGCATGTCGGTCGCCATCATGATGTGCTCGACGCCCAGCTCCTCGAGTGAGATAGCGAACACCGAGGGGTGCTCGTCGGCTTCCATCGTCACGTACACGTTGCGCTTCACGTACTCGGACGGCGTCATCGAGAGCGGGATTGGCATGTGCTTCTCTTGGTCGTCCTTGATCCAATCCCAGTCATCATCCATGCGGTGCATCCAGTAGAGGGGCCACTCGGCGGTGCACTCGAAGAACACGACCTTGAGACGTGGAAACTTCTCGAATACCCCACCCGCGACCAATGCGACGAGCGCTTGCGTGCAGTTCGTCGGTCGGCCCAGCGTGTGCATCGCGAGGAAGTTGTTCGCCACGCCCTTGTCGAACCGCTCGGTGATGAACCCCTGCTGGCCGTTCGGGTGGCAGAAGAGCGGTACGTCGAGCTCCTGCGCCGCCTCGTAGAAGGGGAAGAACGACGGATCGTCCAGGTTGCGATCGCCGTTGTAGCAGACGAGGTGCATGGCCTTGAGGCCCAGCTCCTTGTAGCAGCGGCGAAGCTCGTTGGGCATCTCCTCCGGACAGCCGGCGGGCATCAATGCCACCGGATACAGCTGCTCTCGGTAGTCCTTTGTGAAGCTGGTGACCCAGTTGTTGTAGGCCCGACAGATCGCCGCGCCCAGCGGTCCTTCGGTCATCGTCGGCGGCCAGATGGACGTGGGAAAGATGAACTGCTTGTCCAGGCTCTCGCGGGCGTTGGCTTCCACCCGCTTCGCCATGTCCCAGCCCGTGACCTGGCGCTGCGCGATCTCGCCGCCTCGCCACCCAGCCGCCGGGTCGTACATATAGCTGTGGTTGTAAGCCCGTATCCCAGAGGGTCCTGGCGGAATACGCGATTTGAATTTCCGCTCGGGCGGCGCCCCGTCAACTACGCGCTCTGGCGTGTAGTCGGCGAAGGAACCCTCGAGCTTGTACATCTCGTCGAGGAAGTAGTTTTCCCGAAGGTGGGAATCGAGATCGATGATCATGCCGTTCGCCGCCTTTCCTGCTTATTCGGATATTGCCGAGTGCCCGCACGATACGCCTGTCTCAGCGGCTGGTCAAATGCCCGGCTCCTCCTCGTCACAAGGTTTTCGGATAGCTACGACGCATAGATAGAGGATCGAAGGCTGGCTCCAGCGTAGCGCAACGGAATGGATATAGCGCTGCGCTGGAGGTACAGTGTTCCTGTACAGGTTGGAGAACATCTATGTCTATCGAGGCGAGCTACACCGAGGCACGGGCGAATCTCGCCAAGCTCTTGGACCGAGTGACTGAGGATCGTGAAACGGTGATCATCACTCGCCGAAGCGGTGAGCGAGTAGCGATGATTGCGGCAGATGAGCTGGAGAGTCTCCTGGAAAGCGACTATCTGCTCCGCTCGCCAAAAAATGCGGAGCGCCTGATGGCGGCTTTGGATTCCGCACGCGCGGGCAAAGGTACGCCCATGACTACGGACCAGATTCGGGAGGCATTCGGCCTGCAATCCAACGAGTAGCGAGGTCGATCGCTGAACGGACCGAAGCACCGCGAGGCGGTATTGCAAGCGCAGTTCATCGAAGACCTCCGTTATTGGGTCGAGACCGACCGTCGCGTCACGCTTCGCCTGCTCACACTCATGGATGCAATCCTCCGCGACCCGTTTAGCGGGATTGGAAGCCCGGAACCGTTGAGACACCGCCTCTCCGGAGCCTGGTCGCGTCGACTGACACATGAGCACCGTGTCGTCTACCTGGTCTCAGATGATCGAGTGGACTTTCTCCAGGCACGGTACCACTACTAATCACGTGCCCTTCTCCGTGGGAAAGCACCCTGATGCGGTCGTCACGCCTTCTGGACGACTGGGAGCACCTCTCGCGCGAAGAGCTCCAGGCCCGCTTCCACCTCTTCTAGCGGCATGTCGCCCAGCTCTGGACGAATCACCATGACGCCCGCGCCAGTCGCCGCCTTCTGCGAGAGAATCTGCTCGGTCAGCGTGTCCGGGTCACCGACCAGGAACTGGCCCGTATCGCGGCCGTGCGCCGTTGCGTCCGAGCCGCGGAATGCACGCTCGCCCTTGAGGTAGTCGTAAGAACGGCGCTCGTAGCGTGCTTGCTCCAGGACCGCGAGGTCCGGTGCGTGGAAGATGAACGAGTACGCGTTCTCGCGATCGCGTGCGAAAACGTTCTCCACCATCTCTTCCACCTTCGCCTTTGTCGGGCCAATGTAGAACTCTCGCGCAAGCCCCGTGTCCGAGGCCTGGGGCGTCCACGCGCACGCGTCTTCGGCGTGGGAGCGATAGTAGCCGAGCCGCTCCGCGCATTCGCTCGTCGGTCCGTGCGAGATCATGCCGATATGGTTCTCCGCGGCCCACTGGATGCTCTCGGCCGAGGTTGCCGTGGTCCAAACGGGGGGATGCGGCTCCTGCAATGGCCGAGGCAGAATCGACACGCAACGGTAGTCGTAGTGCTCGCTGTGCCACTCGAATGGATTCTGTTCCGTCCAAGCCTTCACTATCAGATCGTAGGCCTGATGGTAGCGTTCGCGCTCGCTATCGACCGGCACGTTGTACGCATAGAGCGACTGCCCGCCACTACTAATGAGACCGACGACCAGCCGCCCGTGCGAAAGGTTGTCGATCATGGCCAACTCCTCGGCCACGCGCACGGGATGCGGATAGAGAGCCAGCGCAATGCCCATGGTGACCAGCTTGATGCGCTGCGTGACCTGCGTTGCCGCCGCGAGCGCGACGAGCGGCGAAGGCGTGAGTCCGCCGTTGGGGCCGTAATGGTGCTCGGTGAAGATGATGCCGTCGAAGCCGAGCTCGTCGACCCGTCGGATGAAGCTCATCCGGTCCGCATAGAGCTGTTCGCCGCGCTTTCGATCCCACATCCACCCCGGCACGGGGAACGGAGTCGGCTCATCCGGCTGCCACCGGTAAGCCATACTCTGCCGAATCCACACTTCCATGAGGCCCCTCCCCTGTACCCCGGCGCTCTAACCGTGATTCGGACAGGAACGTATCCCTGAAGGACCAGCCTGTCAACGACATCGTCCCATTCCGCCGCGCCGTTGGATATGATGGGCTCAACGTGGAGGTAAAGAGGATGTTTGCCGTCAGGAGTGTCGCAGCGCTCATTGCGATCGGGGTATTGATCACGGCTTGCGCGCCTACGCGTCCGACTGGGACCGGATCTGCCGGGATCAGCGCAGCGGTGCCACGCGAGGCGAGTCAGCCCACACGGGCACTCTCGATGGTCATGCGGGTCGAGCCTCGTAGCGTTATGGACAGCTACACCGACCGAAGCGCCGTCCATAAGGCACTGTTCACCTCCACCCTCGGCTCCTGGAACCTGCAGGCCGAGCCGTTTCCCGTCCTCGCGGAAGCACTCCCCAAGCTCGGCACCGACACGTGGCGCGTACTCCCCGACGGCCGTATGGAAACCGTTTACCGGTTGCGACCGGGCCTCACCTGGCACGACGGGACTCCGTTGACGGCCCAGGACGTCGCCTTCTCGCGCCGTTCAGCCAACGCACGTATCGATGGTGGCCTGGACAGCACCGACGCCGAGAGCATGGCGATGGAAGAGGTCGTCGCGCAGGACGCGCGAACGGTCCTCATCCGCTGGAGGCAGCCATATCCGGAAGCCGCGGCGCCGGACCTCATCATCGTTGCCCGCCACCTCCTCGAGCCGGTGCTCGAAGCAGGCGATCTCGATGCATTCGCGACAAGTCCATACTGGACGAGCGAATGGGTTGGCGCGGGCCCGTATCGCCTCGATCGCTGGGAGCGCGGCGCGCACATCGATGGCGTCGCGTTTGCGGGCTACGCGCTGGGCGCGCCGAAGATCAGCCGCGTGCGCCTGACCTGGAACAACGACCCCAACGTCTCACTCGCGCGCCTGATGTCGGGCGACGCTGATGTCGCCCTCGACGGTTCGATCCGCTTCGAGCAGGCGAGCATTCTTCGGAAGCAATGGACCCCACAGAACTCGGGCACGACGCTGCTCAACCCCACGAGCCTCCGATACCTGCAGTTCCAGTTCCGGTCCGCATACACGAGCCCCAAGGCGCTGCTCGACGTTCGGGCCAGGCGCGCCATGGTCCACGCCATCGATCGGTCCGCCATGGCAGACGCCATGGTCGAGGACATGAGTATGGTCGCCGACACCGTACCGCCGCCGACTGCCCCGTATTTCGCTGCAGTCGACAAGGTGACCACCAAGTATCCCTTCGACCTGCGTCGCACCGAGCAGCTTCTGGGAGAGCTAGGCTATGCCAGGAGCGCGGATGGCGTCTACACGAGTCCGACGGAAGGCCGCTTCCAGATGGAGGTTCGGGGCGTGTCCGGCGGCGACGAGGAGCGAGACACGACAATCGCGGCGAACGACCTTCAGCTCGCGGGCTTCGATCCGACGATCATGCTCCTGTCGTCATCCGCCCGCTCGGTGGACGAGCGGACCAAGGGCACGTTCCCTGGCGTCACGTTGAACAACAACACGCTGCAGCGGGGGCTCGGACTCCAGAAATGGCTCACGATCAACATCGCTGGGCCTGAGAACAACTGGGTGGCCGTCAATCGGATGGGCTGGTCCAATCCGGAGTACGACCGCCTCTACAACCAGTGGACCACGAGCCTGGACCGCGCGCAGTGGAACGATTCGCTGGTTCAGATGATGAAGCTCATCAGCGAGGAGCTTCCCAGCCCGGCGCTCTACTACAACTTCCAGGTTCTAGCCCACACGAACGAGGTCCGTGGGCCACAGGCCCTCACACCGGACAGCACGCGCTACAGCAACGTGCGCGAATGGGAGTGGACCCGCTAAGACCCAGCGCTTGGAAAGGCAGCCACCACAACCCGCTCACCCTGAGCCCGTCGAGGAGTCGCCCGCCGCAGCCTGCTCACCATGAATCTGTCGAGGCGTCGCCCGCCACAGCCCGCTCACCCTGAGCTTGTCGAAGGGTCGCACCGGTGGTTCGACAGGCTCACCACGAGCCGGTTTCTGCGCCTCACCAAGCGATCTTACGGGTGGTCGTTGGCCATGACCTTCCAGGTGCCGCCCTCTCGAACGAGGCGGTAGAGGTTGAGCTGCGATGGGAACTCATCGGCGGTGCCATCCGTCAACTGAAACGCCCATGTCTCCAGGGTGTAGCCGGTCGCGGTATCACCTTGGACCGATATCGTTCCCCACTCGATGTCGACGAGCGTAAGGCTGTCGAGCCCCTCGGCCCAAGCAGACTGCATCTCGAACCGCATCTCCTGGTAGAAGTCGTCCGTGACGTACGGGCGCATGGGGCTGGCATCTCGCGTCGAGGTAGCTTCGGCCGAAGCCTGGTTGAACTTGAGAATGACGTCCGCAATGACGTCCGTCTGGGAGGGACTCTGCGCGTTGCCGACAGGAACACTAGCGAAGGCGCCGACAATCAAGACCAACACTGCGAGCATGAGCGAGTGCATGCGGGGCATAGAGCCTCCTGGATTGAGCAACTTTGGATTGGGTCGACCGGACCGCCTGAAGCGTACAGGGACCGCTAGCCAGTGTAGCACGGCGGAGATGCACCTATAATCGGTCCGCCACTCCTCGAGATGCGGGGCGAAAGGAGAACCCGATGAACGCCGAGGTCATTCGCGACCTGTACCGATACCACTTCTGGGTCAACGACCTGCTCATGGCCGAAGTGAGCAAGCTCTCGGCGGAGCAGACACAGCAGCGCTTCGGGGCCAGCTTCGATTCGATCCTCGGTACGATCGCACACCTCGCGAGCGCCGAGAACTTCTGGCTCAGTCGGTGGCGCGGCACCGCTCCGAGCCAGCTTCCGAGCGCGGAGAACGGCGCCTCGGTGGACGAGATCCTGGCAGGCTGGCACGACGTCCGCAAGGATCTCCAGGGCTTCCTCGACGGGCTCACGGACGAGCAGGTCGCAAGCCAAATCCGCTGGGAGAACCGCACGGGGAAGTCGTTCTCACTTCCGCTCTGGGAGCCGATGTTCCAGGTCGTAAACCATGGGACCCACCACCGGTCCGAGCTGTGCGAGATGCTGACGCGCCTGGGCTTCCCACCACCAACGACCGACGCTATGGCCTACTTCCAACAGCGCACGGGCCAGGGCTAAAGGACGACGCAAAGCGGGTCAGAGGCTCACGACGCGCCGTTGCCCGCCGGAGGACGCTGACAGGCCAGGCATACGGAGCTGCCCCGGCCCGCCGCCCGCACGTGCTGGATCGGCTCGCCGCAACGAAGACACGGCTGCTTCGCGCGGTGGAACACCTGGAGATGCGCGCTGTTGCCTCCGGGGTTGCCGTACAGGTCCTTGTAGTCGCTGAACGTCGTGCCTCGACGCTCGACACTCTCGCCGATCAGTCGGACGATTGCCTTCCGTAGCAGCTCCACTTCCGGGCCGCGGAGCGTGTTGGCCCGGCGTTCCGGGTGGACCTGCGCTGCCCACAGCGCCTCATCTACGTAGATGTTCCCCAGGCCGGCGACGATCGCCTGGTTCAGCAGCAGCGCTTTGACCAACGCGGTCCGGCGGGCGAACTGGCCGGCGAGGTAGTCGACGGTGAACTCGGGTCCTAACGGCTCTGGCCCGAGCCGCGCCGACAGCGCATCGAGCTCCGTCAGCGAGATTGCGCGCAGCTCCCCGAATCCCCGATGGTCGCAAAGACGGAGCTCTCGCGCGTCGTCCAACCTCGCGGCGAGGTGCAGGTGCGCATCCGGTGGATCGGCGGGGTCCTTGAGGAAGAGGTTGCCCGTCATTCCGCGATGGACGAGAAGCACGTCACCTGAGTCAAGATGCAGAAACAGGAACTTCCCGCGCCGGGCGACGGAAATGACGACGCGCCTCTCTAGTCGCTCACGGAGCTCTTCGGCCGTCTGGCCGCCGAGCATCCGCGTCTGGGCGACGTGCGCGCGCTCGATGCGGCGACTGACGACCTCTCGCTCGAGATCGCGCCGCATCGTCTCGACTTCCGGTAGCTCAGCCAAGGCTCGGCCCTTCCCGTCGCCGTCTTCCGCGGCCGATGTATCTTACCGACCTGAAACCGAGGAGGGCTCAACACTGACCGGGGTCATGGGCGTCATCGCCACCACCTACCCAACGGCCGACGCAGCGATCGCGGAGCTCGCGGCTCGGGACGCGCAGGATATCGAGCGGCGAGACATCGGACGCGAACGCGTCGCTGTCTACGGGCGTTTCTTGAACGAGGACGCTGCTCGCCTCGCCGTGGCCGACCTCCGCCGGCGTGGCTGGCCTGCGATGCAGCGGCCAGCCGACGACGACCCGTGGCTCGCGGTGTGGCGCAACCACACGCAGGCTGTCAGCATCGGCAAGGATCGGCTGCACGTCTGCTTCCCGTGGTCGGAGCTCGACCCCGGACCGGGGATGATCGTCGAGATCGACCCAGGAGCGGGAGCGTTCGGCTCCGGCGGACATCCGACGACGCGATTGTTGCTCGAAGCGTTGAGCGAGCGCCTGAGTGGCGGTGAATCGGTGCTCGACGTCGGCTGTGGGAGCGGAGTGCTGGCAATTGCAGCCCTGCGCCTCGGCGCTGGCTCGGCCACGGGCATCGACATCGACCCGGCCGCCATAGTAGCCACTCGAGCCAACGCTGAGTGGAACGGATTGGCCGACCGCGTCACGGCCTCGCGCACGCCACTGGAGGACGTAACTGGCCATTTCGACGCCGTCCTGGCCAACATCCACCAGGAGCCGCTCATCACTCTGGCCCCTCACATCCAGCGCGTCCTCGCGGCGGGCGGGTGGCTCGGCCTGAGCGGCATCTCGCGCGCCCAGGTATCGCGTGTCAGCGCTGCTTTCCCATCCGTCGCGATCACGGCCACACCGGAGCTCGACGACTGGACCGCCATCATCGGCCACCGCAAGGGCTAGTGGCATGCCGGTAGCCGTGCAGCTCCTGTCACGCTAGGTCGAGATGGTCCTTGATGGCTTGCCGTATCGCGCCCCGCAGATCGGCATCCGCGACTGCGCCCAGTTGCCTACCCAGTCGTCGCTGGGAGATGGTCCGAATCTGGTGAGCCATGACGATGGACTCCAATGGCTGGCCGGCGGCGTCCGGTGGCAAGAGTACTTCGGACGGATAGAGCCGTCGCTGGGCCGACGTGAGTGGAAGAACGGTGGCATTCGGGATGGCGCGATTGAACTCGTCGTTGCTCACTACGAGCACGGGACGAGTTCCACCCTGCTCAGATCCCACGACGGGTTCAAGGTGTGCCTCCATCAGCGACCACTGCGCTGCCGCCACTCAACCCAGACCCGGCAGCGACTCGGTATCGGCGGCGCCAAAGGCCACTTCGATCTCCTCGAGATCCTTCAGAAAGAGCGGATCCTGACTGGCCTGTTCCCAAAGAAGGGCTCTCTCGGCTCGACGGAGCCTGTCTAGTTCCTGGACAATGGCGCGTTCCACAAACGCGTTCTTACTCGGAGCGACACCTTCCTGCACTAGCTGGTCAAGCGAAACGAGCACAGCCTCTGGCAGATTGAATGTCGCTTTCCGAAGACGCTCGCGGGACCACGCCATGGCAACCTCCTTTGTATGGTTCAATAGTATTGCTAATCGTACTGCCTTGTGGGATAAGAGACCTCCCGCGGCGCCCGGAGGATGCATTGCTGCGCTGTCCGAGAAGCAGCCACGGGGAACGCCGAGCACCAGTGGCGTGTTAACTCCGGCGCTTCGAAGTCACCTTGACCACCGCTACGGCAGCAGGCATAGTTTGGCTAACGTGCAACGTAAGATGCACATGTGGAGGATCGCATGGGATTCACTGACGTTCGAGGCTTCATCGACCGCGTCGAAGACCTCGGCGAGCTGAAGACAGTCCGCGGCGCCCACTGGGACCTCGAAATCGGTGGAATCACCGAGCTCGCCCAGCACCAGATCAACGGGCCCGCGGTACTCTTCGACGACATTCCGGACTACCCGTCCGGGCACCGAGTCTTCATCAATGGCATGGGGTCCGCGACCCGAACGGCGTTGACCCTCGGCCTGCCGACAGGGCTCAGCATGCGCGAGCTGCTGCCCCTCTGGCGTGAGCGCTCGAAGACGATCGAGCCGATCCCGCGCCGCTACGTGACCGATGGCCCCGTTATGGAGAACGTGCTCCAGGGCGACGCTATCGACATGTACTCCTTCCCGACGCCCAAGTGGCACGAGCTCGATGGCGGCCGCTACATCGGAACGGGCAGCTTCGACGTCACGCTCGATCCCGATAGCGATTGGATCAACCTCGGCTGCTACCGCGTTATGGTCCTCGGCAAGGACCGGCTGGGCTTCTACATCTCCCCAGGCAAGCACGGCCGCATCATGCGCGACAGCTACTTTGCGCGTGGCAAGCCGATGCCCGTTGCCATGTCCTTCGGACACGACCCGACGCTGTTCCTCGCAGCCTCTGTCGAAGTTCCGCCAGGCCTCTGCGAGTACGACTACGCGGGCGGCATCAAGGGCCACCCCGTCGACGTCATCAAAGGCCCGGTAACGGGCCTGCCGATCCCGGCCGATGCAGAGATCGTCGTAGAAGGGTTCGTCCAGCCGGGCGATACCTCCGAGGAAGGCCCCTTCGGCGAGTGGACGGGCTACTACGCATCCGACCATCGTTCCGAGCCCGTCCTCCAGGTGAAGGCCGTTTACCACCGCAACAACCCCATCATCCTCGGCTCACCTCCCGGCAAGCCGCCGACCGAGCTGACCTCCTACCGCGGCCTCATGCGCTCTGCCCTCGTCTGGGAGCAGATCGAGAAGGCTGGCGTTCCTGACGTGACTGGCGTTTGGTGCCACGAGGCGGGTGGATCGCGCCTCCTCGTCGCCGTGTCCATCAAGCAGCGCTACGGCGGCCACGCGCGTCAGGCTGGCCACGTCGCCGCGATGTGCCACGCGGGCGCCTACCTCGGCCGCTACGTCGTCGTCGTAGATGAGGACATCGAGGTCACCGATCTGAACGACGTCGTCTGGGCGATGTGCACGCGTGCGGAGCCGGAAGCAGACTTCGACCTCATCAAGCGCGCCTGGAGCGGCCCGTTGGACCCGATCATCCCGACCGAGCGAAAGGGCCTGAACTCCCGGTTCGTCATCGACGCCACACGGCCTTTCGAGTGGCGTGACAAGTTCCCGCCCGTCGCCGAGATGAGCCCCGGCATGCGGAAAGAGATCGTAGACAAGTGGGGCGACCTGATCCTCGGCCCGAACCGCCCGCGAGTCACGGCCTAGCTCGACCACAGACAAAACAGTCTCCGGTTCGCCCCCTCTTCCGACCGGGAGAGGGGGCGAGCCATATCCGAGACCGCGTCTACCGCTGGACCACCGACAGGTAGATGAGGGGGTGGAGCCACGATAGCAACAGTCGTCATCGCAAGCGGCTACTCCCGCCGCATGGGTCGATCCAAGCTCACGCTCGATCTCGGCGGCCGCACCTTCCTCGAGCGAGCCATGTTGGCCGCGGCCGATGGGCCGGGCATTGGGCGATGTCTCGTCGTCGTCCGTCCGGAGGACGCTCGCCTCGTCGAGGAGGCGCTGCCGCTTCTTCCGTCAACGGGCCCAGCATCGAAGGTGGAGACCGTCCTCAATCCCCACGCTGCCGACGGCCAGAGCGCATCCGTCCGTCTCGCGGCGGCGCGACTCCTGGAAGACGCTACCTGTGAAGCGGCAATCTTCGTAGTCGTTGATCAGCCGTTCCTAGACCGCCACGTCTTCGAGATCCTCGTCGAGGCGTGGACTTCTGGCCGCGGGGAGATCCTCATCTCTACGTACGACGGCCAGCGCGGTAACCCGGTGCTGTTCGCACGGCGCTTCTTCGGCGAGCTCGTTCAGCTCACCGGCGACGTCGGCGGCCGCGGCGTTGTCCTTGGACATCCCGATGCCGTGGGTGAGGTCGCCATGCCCGACCCCAGGGCTGGACGCGACGTCGACACGTGGGAAGACTACATCGCCGCCGGAGGAACGCCGACCTAATCGAGGCACAACTCGTGACGAGGCCGTTGCGGTTATGTGTCTGTCTGCTAGCATACTGGTCTAGCGGCAGCGGGTAAGTTGCCCGTCAGGCCGAGACTCTTGCACCCGGTAGATCAATACGGCTTTTATCACGATCGGCGGTGCGAAGCTCCGAGCGATCCTTTGTGAGGCGGACGACGTGTCGTCCCGCCTTCTTGCCGAGGCGCTGCGCCGTGCCGATTTCGACGTGGTCCTCTGCAAAACGGCCCACGACTGTGAGGCAGAAATGCAGCGCGCACCGAATGCTGACCTTGTGGTGACGTCGATTCTGCTCCCGGACGAGGACGGACTCACGCTCACGCGCAGACTCCGTGCGATGGACCCCCAGGTCCGCATCCTAGTTGTAAGCGCTCTCAGGGCGACCACTCGCGCCCTGCAGGCCGGGGCCGATCAATTCCTCAGCAAGCCCGTCTCGATCCCCCTGTTTCTCGCAGCGGTGCAAGAGCTCGTTCCGCCTGGCGGTGCCCGCGCGAGTGGCCGCGGGAGAGTCCGCGGTGATCGGGAGCTACCGGATGGCTCACTAGACCTGAGCTGAGCCTAACGCACAGCGCCGTCCGCGATGAGCTTGAGGGCAGTGAAGATGAAGTGGTTGACCGGCGTCGCCACGCCCGCTTGACGACCCAGGCGCGCCACGTCGCCGTTGAGCCAGGCAGCTTCCAAGCGATTGCCGCGCTCCAGGTCTATGAGCATCGATGGCTTGGGGGTCGAACCGAACGTGTCTGCCAGGGCGAGCTGCTTGGCCACGATGTCCGGATCGAGCGCAACTCCTCTTGCCTTGGCGACTGCAGCCACCTCTTCCATACAGGCCACGAACATCTCACGCGCGTCGGGATCGGTCAGGAGGGGCCCGAGGGACTGACGGGTCAGGGTGCACACGCCACTGAACGCGCAGATGTAGAGGAACTTGGTCCAGATCGCCTTCGCAATGTCGTCCGAGAGCTCGGCGTTGATCTTCGCCGCGACGCATGCGTTGTGGAAAGCCTCGAGGCGAGGCGTGCGGCCGCCGTCCAGCTCGCCGTAGATGATTCGAGCGACGGGGCCGTTCTGCTGCACGACGCCCGGCTCGGCGATCGTCGACGTCACGTAGGCGAGCCCGCCCACGACTGGCCGCCGGCCCAGCACGTCGATCATCTCGTCCTCGTTGCCGACTCCGTTCTGAAATGAGATGACGGCCGTGCCATCACCCACCATTGGGCGCACCGCTTCTGCCGCCACCCGCGTGTCCCAAGACTTCACGCAGAACATGACCACATCGACTGGCCCGACCTTCGCCGGATCCTCGGCGCCCCGGGCGTCGCGCACGTGGAAGTCGCCGTGGGTGCTCTTGACCTGGAGGCCGCGCTCCTGGATCGCCCGCAGGTGAGGGCCGCGCGCGATGAACGTCACGTCCTCGCCGTTTGCCGCCAGCAGCCCGCCAAAGTAGCCCCCGACGCCACCGGCGCCCATGACCGCAATTCTCATCCAACCACCCAAATTTCATGCTCGCTGGATCGACACGAGCATACACATTGCGAACGATGAACGGCGACCACGCGGCGAAGCGCCTCGCCCCCTCTACAATGTCACTGCACTCCACGTGTGAGGCCGCACATCAGAGCCACGCAGTCGCGAAGAAACCTCATCACCAGCGCCATCGTGCTGGCCTGCGTCAGCTTTGCCGCTGGCGCCGCCGTTGGACCCGTTGTCGGACTCCCCTTCTCTCTCGGAACGCCGCCGATTACCGTCGTCCCGACGTTTCGCGCCTTCTGGGAGACGTGGAATCTCGTCGACCGACACTACGTAGATCGATCGGCGGTCGAGTCGAAGAGGATGACCTATGGCGCAATAGAGGGGATGCTGGACTCCCTTGGCGACGTCGGGCACACGCGGTTCCTATCACCTCAGGAGCTGGAGGACGAGCAACGGGCGATCTCCGGCCAGCTCGAGGGGATTGGCGCACAAATGGTGACGCGGGAGCAGGGTCCGACCATCCTCGCACCGTTGCCCGACTCCCCGGCGCAGCGGGCCGGCCTGATGCCCGGCGATCTGATCGTCCGTGTGGACGGACGCGACGTCGCCGGCATGACCCTCGACGAGGTCGTCCGGCTCATTCGGGGTCCCGCGGGAACGTCCGTCACCCTCACCGTGCTGCACCCTGGCGAGACGACACTGACCGAAGTCACAGTCACCCGCGCGCGTGTCACCGTGCCCAGCGTGACGTGGGCGCCGATCCGCGACACCACTATCGCCCACGTCCTGGTGAGCCAGTTCAGCGACAAGACCGGTGAGCAGCTCGCCTCGGCGCTGAGGACGGCGCAGGAACGAGGCATCACGGCGATCGTGTTCGACCTGCGCAACAACCCCGGCGGATTACGCGATGAAGCGGTAAGCGTGGCAAGTCAGTTCCTCAGCGAAGGCATCGTGCTCATCGAGCAGGACGCCCAGGGCAAACGGACGGAGATCCGCGTTCGGCCTGGAGGAGTGGGGACCGACCTCCCACTCGTGACGCTCGTCAACGAGGGAAGCGCCAGCTCCGCGGAGATCGTGGCAGGCGCGCTTCAGGATCATTCCCGGGCGACCCTGGTGGGGACACAAACCGTCGGCACCGGTACGGTGCTATCGACGTTCCAACTCAGCGACGGCTCGGCCATCCGTCTCGGCGTCCGAGAGTGGTTTACCCCCAACGGCAATCAGATCTGGCACCGCGGCATCACGCCCGATGTGGCCGTCGCCTTGCCCCCCGCCACACCGCCCATCACGCCGGTCCAGGAGGCCAACCTCCCGGACCAGGACGTGCAGGCCAGTAACGACACGCAGCTCCTCCGCGCGATCGAGCTCCTCACCACGCAATAGACGCTTGTGGAAACCGCGCGTGCGGACTACCATCCGAGCACTGCGGGAGGGGAATCGCCTACCAGTCTGTAGGTGCGAGCTTCCGAAAGAGCGCGAGGGGTTCCACCATGGATTTCGGCATCTTCTCTGAATCCGGTCATCGGCCCCATCCCGTCGCCGCCGACGCATACGATGAGGATCTTGCAGAGGTCGTCCTGGCCGACAAGCTGGGCATCAAAGAGGCGTGGATCGCCGAGCCCAACCACGTGCGACCCAATACCGTGACCCACGCCTCCCTGCTCATGAGCCGGGCGGCGGCCATGACCAAGAACATTCGGTTTGGGAGCGGCATTCGCCAGATCCCACTGCACAACCCGGTGGCCGTGGTGCAGGAAGCCAACATGCTCGACCAGATCACCCACGGACGCTACATCTTCGGTTACGGCGGCACCCACCTCGTCACCCACGAGCAGCTCGACATGCGCGGCATCGACGTCGGCCATGAGGACACACGGCTCATGGTGTACGAGGCAGTCGACCTCATGCTCAAATGCTGGCGGTCAGCCAAACCTTTCGACTTCGACGGCCGCTTCTGGCACGGCAAGGGCATCCAGGTGCTGCCAAAGCCGTTCCAGCAGCCGCACCCGCCAATCGCGGCCGGCTGCTCGGGCTCGACAGAGACGCTTCAGCTCGCCGGTCGGCACGGCTTCATGCCGCTCATGGGCCGTGGCTCCGACACCGCCGAGGAGATTCGGCAGTACGGCGACATCTACCTCCGCGCGGCAGAGGAGGCAGGCATCACGGGCTCGCGCCGCGATTTCCGCGTGGCCCGAATCATCTACGTGGCCGATACCAATCGGCAAGCTCGCGAGGACGTCCGCGGGGGTCTCTCCTACTTGATCGCGGACCGAAAGAAGGAGCCGATCTACTTGACCAGGCGGCTACTGCCCGGTCAAACGCTAGACGACATCACGTACGACTACATGGTTGACTCGGGCGCCTACTGGGTTGGGGATCCCGAGACCATCTACAAGCGAATCAAGGACTACTACGATGAAAGCGGCGGCTTCGGCATGCTGCTGATCTACGCTGGGCTGCCGCTCGCGCCGCAGCGAAAGCTCGCGCGATCCCTGCGCCTGATAATGGAGCAGGTGGCTCCCCGCCTCGCATCCCTCGATCCCGAGCCTGTCCCAGCGCTGGCGGCTGTGAGGTAGAAAGCGCACACAGCGCGAGTTTTTGCCGAGTCTCTTCCTCACTACGCGTCATCGTTTTGCCTCGTACCTCAAGTAATCTAGACACTTATGGTACTATCTGCTTAGTTATAATAGTCTGATGGGACTGCTAGTGTATAGGTACGCTATACTGGCTGTTACTATACCGAGTGAATCCGCTTATCGTTTCACGCTGATGAGAAAGGTGTTTCGGACAGACTGATCGCTTCGCCGGGCCACCTGCCTGCAAAGAATCGGAGCCTGTAGTGGAAACGGACGAGCTCGGACCTCGCGCACAGCGGGTCTATCAAGCGCTCAAGGCAAGGATCCTCTCTGGCGAGTGGGTGACGGGACTTCAGCTTCCTCCTTACCCTCAACTGGCCAACCAACTGGGCGTTTCCCCGGAGACGATGCGGCGGGCGATCCGCCAGCTCCGGCTCGACGGCCTGGTGTCCATCGAGCTAGGGCGCGGCACGTTCGTACGCACCCCCGTACGCGAACGAGTCCTGATCGTCGAGCAGGATGCGGACGAGCGGGCGAGTCTCAGACGAGCGCTCCAGGACCTCGAGCTGGAATGCGTCGAGTCCACGAACGCCGCGGAAGCACGGCAGTCGATCGAGGCCAACCCCACGCTCATGCTGATCATCGCCGCCATCCCGGACAGTGATGAATGCGGCGCGTTCGTTCGATACGTTCGGCAGCGGCAACCGGCGCTGGCCATGGCGATCGCAAACGGGTCAGCAATGGACCTCGAAGGACTCCGCAACCGCCAGGACTCACCGTCCTTGATGGTATCGAAACCGTACCAGCCCCGCCAAATCGAGGAAGCGTGCCGCTACGCGCTCCTGCACCAGACCAGAAACCGACCGGGTCCACCACCTCCTGCCCAGGAGGGACTCCCGCCGATCTGCGTCCTGATCGCTGATGGAGACGGAAACGGCCGATCCAGCACCCGAGCGCTCATCGCGGGAATGGGACACGGCGTCGAGGAGGTGGAGAGCAGCGCTCAGATGCTCCTCGCCCTCCAGCGAGTCACCTTCACGCACATCCTGGTCGACGCGAGTCTCCCCGGGGGGAGCCTGGACTTCACCCAGACCATCGCCGCCGCCTATCCGTCGACGTTGATCGTCGTGACGGAATACACGGAGGCCGCCGCGCGGCTCGGACGGCCGATCGTTGTCCTGCGTAAGCCCTTTGTTGAAGAAAACGTGCGGGAAGCTCTCGAGTTGCGGCGCGTCGTGCCTCGGCCGCCGCCAGCCGCTGAGTGGTCTAGCGGCGGCATCCCCGCGGTTTAGACGTATCCTATCTCTATCGAGCTCAAAGGCCGGCGCCAGCATAGCGAGTCCCACTCGCACCGGCTGTTTGGCGGTCGGCGCGAGTGGAGGTCGAGATGCGCTCCCCAGACGAATTCATCGATGAGCTCTGGACCTATGCGAACGCGGTGCCCATGATCGAGCACCCCTGGTTTGCCGGGATCCTCCAACACCGCTGGACCCGGGAGCAGATCATCCTCGGCGAGGTTCAGCACTACCTCCGCGTTCGAACAAACCCAATCTACTTTGGTTATATCGCCGTGAATGCGGTCAGCAACAAGGAATACGACCTCATGGACGTCGTGCTGGAGAACTTCATGGAGGAGCTCTCCGGCGATCGCAGTCACGTGGATATCATGCTCCAGTTTCTGGAGGAGGCTGGGATCTCGCGAGAGGAAGCTGACGAGGCCGAACCCGCGCCTGGAACAGTAGCGGCGATCGAGATGATCGTCGGCTGCTGCCAGCGACGATCCGCGCTCGAGGGACTTGCGATGCTCGCCTTCGTCGAGAGCCAACACGGCGGGCCGAACGGCGTGGCAGCCAACCTCTACCGCGAGCTGACCGGCTATTACGGCTTTTCGCCGCGCGCGGCCGAGACGTACCACCTGCACGCTTCCCAGGACGTGGGCCACGGCAGCCGCCAAATCGAGCTGATCCGTCGGGCCGCGACGGACGAAGCCACCCAGACGCGAGTCCGGGCCGCTGCGAAGCTGGGCATCGACGCGTTCACGCTGGAGTGGGACGGCCACGTCCAGGCCATGACCGGCCGCCGCGAGTTCTGGGGCGGTGTCGCTACCCTGCAGCTCCGGCAACCCCGCGTCAGCCTCCCCGCAAAGTAACCCTGCCCCCGAAACAGACCTAGGCCCTCGATCCCACACGAGTGAGATCGAGGGCCTAATCTCGTGGTTCGGAGGAAATCCCTACGGCTGCGGGGGTGGCCCACCGCAGGGGCCCGGATTGCCCGATTCGATGTGCGCTCGCACATCGCTCACAGTATCACTGACAGGTACGGCGGCGATGGCCATCCACGGACCGCCATCACCCTGGCAGAAGAGTCCTTGGGGCGCAGGCTGATCGCCAACTGCGGGGGCCTGTCGCCACCCCATGCCGGGCAGCGCGCGGTCGTAGAACCCCCCCGCCTCGGCGGGTACCAACGCGACGTCCATAATGACATCCCAGCTCTTCATACCATTACCGGGATCACGCGCTATTGTTCCGACCAAGGTACTGCCGGGGGGTGTCGGAAGGTTGACGGGCATACCTGAGGCAAGCTGCCCCGGAACCAGAACAACCGTCTGTGCGCCGCCCGGACCACCAATGGCTCGTCGGGCCAACTCCTGGATGTCGCCCTGCTGCGCCATCGCTGGCTGCCCCGCGGAAATCGATACGAGTCCGGCCGCGCCAATAGCCAGAAGGCCAGCCACAACGGGGGCGCCTATTGGCCACCATCGTCTCATGGGTATTTACTCCTCCAACTGAATTACATCGGCCAATCTGGGGGAAATAGCTGCCGAAGGTCCTGGTACTCTGGATCGTCCGCATACGTTTCCCGGAACTGAGCCAGCGTTGCCGCGAGCTGTTCGGCGGTCATGTGAAGCACGCTCGAGACCATACCCGTGGTCTCCTCGAAGTCGCCGCCTCAGTTGTTGTAGCAACCGCGCATGCGCGACAGCGTGTACCGATCGTCGTCGGTCATCTTTTCTCCCGATCAATGCCTACTGACATTGTACCCTTATGCTCACTTACGAATTGGCAGTGAGATGTAAATGTTCTGTACAGGCGCATATTGCATTGGACAGGGCCTCATCCGCGCCTCAGGCCGAGAATCCAACTGGCTGCGTTGTGATGAGTACCGTTTCCGCATCGGGCGCCCCATCGCTGCCGAAAGTGATCCGCAATCGGGCGAAGATCCGCCATTGTTCGTTACCTCGCTTGACGCTAAGGATCACGAAGCAATTCTCTACGACCGTCCCGGGCTCCTCGTGCGCCTTCACAGGAAGCTCGAGACGGTCTTCCGCGCCGGGCTGGATGGTCCGAATCGGAACGATCTCCTGCTTGGGACAGCGGAAGCGTCCGTGAGGGAGCCAGGCGTCGAGCATGCGAAGCGGCCCTTCGTCGCGGTTGGAGACGCTCCACGTGAACCGCCAGATGCTCGGATCGGGCGTCGGTTCGCGCGCAATGGCTGCAACAGTCACTGCTGGTCCGTTGCCGGCATCGTTCGGTGCTGCGTCCACGCCCATCAGCCTCGACAGACGACGAAGATCTTGGCGGGCTCACCCGCGGGATCGAAGTCCCTCCGCCAGTCGTGAATCGCGACGCGTGAAAAGCCACTACCGGCAAGCGCGGCGCGAACCTCATGCTCCGAGTAGCAACGCTCGTCGATGGTGAGGTCCTCCCGCTCCCAGCCGCCTCGCTGGAAAAACATCGTCGCGTGGAAGCTCGCGATCCGCGACGGTTGATCGTAGGAGACCTGGACGACGCACACCTGGTCGTCCTCGACGATCCCGAACGACCCAGTCCAATGCCGCAGGTACTTCTCCTCGGTGTTGAGGTCGAAGACGAAGACGCCACCATCCCGCAGGCTGCGACGGACGCACCGAAAGACCGCTGCGAGACCGTCGGGTTCGGTTACGTGGTTCAGGCTGTCCGACGTCGAAACCACTGCATCCACCTGCTCGGAGAGCACGAAGTCACGCGCATCAGCGCAAATGAGCGAGGCGGCCGGGGCATTCTCGCGCGCGAAATCGAGCATACGCGCGGATCCGTCCACGCCCGTCACACGGAAGCCCCGCCCCAGCAATAGACGCGCGAGCTGTCCGGTCCCACAGCAGAGATCCAGCACGTGGGCGCCGCTCGGGAGATCTTTCAGGACTATGGCGTCGAGCACATCAGGAGCAAGGGCGCTGAAGCGCTGCCAGTGCCGGTTATAGATTGGGGCAAACGCGTCGTAGGCAGATCGCCCCGCCCCGGTTTCTCCGGTCATACAGACTACGTCGCGATCCTAGATCCTAGTGGGTCAGATGCCACGCACATGGCCATTGTCATCCTGAACGAAGTGAAGGATCCGTGCCCTGGTCGCTCAAGCCACGGATCCTTCGCCTGACGGCTCAAGATGACAAGCATGAGTGGCCACGCACACGCAAACTCACCCGCTAGCGTGCGCCGACTGGCTGACGATACTGCGGCTTCGGCAGCTTCACCGACGCGCCGTTACTCGCGCATTCCCGCTCGAAGATCTCGTGCACCTTCGGGTCCTGATCTTCGTACTCGACCTGCCAGCCGCCATCCTTCTCGTTCACGTCTGCGCCCATGGCCATCTCGTTGGTGTTGGTCACGACGATGCGGTTGAACGTGAAGGCGAGATAGCGGGCGGGCGTTGGGCCCGTGTTGAAGTGCTGGTGGTACTCGTTGTCGCGAGGAGTGAGGATCGTGCCCTCTTTCCAATCGACCTTTCGCGGCTCTTTCTCACCTGAGAACCAGAGCAGCGAGAAACCGACGCCATTGAGGATGATCACGTGGGCACCGGTCATGTGGCGGTGCGCCTTCTTGTACGAGCCCACCGGGAACTCGCTCACGTGCGCCGACGTTGCATTGGACGACATCGAGAAGAACATGTTGGTGCTGCCGGTCCCGCGCTCGCGCCAGTCCTCGAGCTTGAACGTTCGAAGGTCCGGCACCAGGTTCGTGTGCCAGCGGCGCACGCCGGCGCTCTGTCCCGTCTTGGCGAAGAAGTCATCAGACGGATTGAAGCGATCCGCAAAAACGAAGTCGTTGCTGAAAACCGCGTCCGTGTTGCGCAAGATGTTGACCATGAGCGGGCACGTTGTTGCGGAATAGAGCCGCGCGGGGCTCTGCCCGTCGAGGTTGAAGTGCTGGTAGTAGCAGTTGATCGGGGGGGAGAAGAGGCTACCTTGCTGCCACTCGACAGTCTGTTTGCGATCCGAGCCGGGCTGCCAGATCGTGGTAGCGCCACGGCCCTCGACAACGTAGATTGTCGACTCGAACATGTGATGCTGCACTTCAGTCTGGCCGCCCGGTGCGATCTCCACCAGCCAGCCGTCATCGAACTCCTGGTCGCCAAGATTGACGAATGACCCTTTCTGTCCCATCCGCTCCCACGGTTCGACGGGCAATGTGTGCAGATCGTTCACGAATGACCCGATCTGGACCGGGATGCCTTCTCCCTTCTGCCAATCGGAGTACGGAGTGGATTGTCCGGCAGTAATGGCTGAAGGGCGAATCCCCGTGCTAGTGCTATCCATCATCGGGTCCTTTCTGAACGTCGTTCACATGGATTGAACCAAGAATATCCGAGGAGGGGAATCGCGTGCTCGCCAATCGTGGCAGTGGGCGCACCTAGCTACTGGGGACGCTGCGTCGGAGCCGCCGTTGGCCGTTCCGGCGCCGCGGGCGTAGGAGCTGGCGTCGCGGCGACCTGCCCAGAGAGCGCCCGAACCCCGGGAACGATCGTCAGGGGAGCGACGACTCCAGAGGGCGGGGGTGGTGGGACAGCCGTCTGCCCTGGACGCGCGTCCGTACCTTGTCCCGTTGGTTGGGCAGCCTCCGTGGGCTTCGGCTCCGCTTCTGGCGGGATCGCCGGAACACCGTCGGGCTTCCCGAGGGTCCCGACGAGGGTCAACTGCGGAACCGCCTGGTATTTGCTCTGCAGTCTCAGGCCCCGAGGCTCGCCACCCCCGTCCGGCGTCACCTTCCGACTGATGCTCGCGTCGAATCCATCGCGGGCAGGCTGCACGAGGATAGTTCTCCCCCAGGCGAGGGTGGGCTCCTCCTCCCTGACCGGCTTCGGATCCGCAGTCACTCGATTGGTGATCACCGGATCTGAAACCTCGACCTTCCATGGCGGCTTCTTGCCGTAGAGGCTGAAGTACACGTTGGTGTCATCCGTGGCGGACTGAATGAGGATGTAATCGTTCGTCGGGTTGGTCCATCGGAAATCGAGTTTGGCGTCTTCGTCGACCGTGACGTCGAGCCCCACCATGCCGCGCGACGTGTATGCGGGGATCCAGTACAAGTGCCAATAGCGCTCTTCGAGCGGGTAGCCGGACCAGAACACCGGCTGGAACAACGTCGTCGCAACTTGGCAGATGCCTCCGCCAACGCTCGGGATGGTCTGTATCCCCTCCCTGCCTGTCTGGATCCCGAATCCCCACTGGAACCCTGACTCTAACGTGGTGGGCCCCAGTTCCTTGTTGAAAGAGAACGTGGCGCCGGGTGGAACGACGACGCCGTTCAGCCGCTCGGCGGCCAGCTTGATGTTCCACCGCTTTTCGGGGATGGATCCGGCGAACGACGTGCTCGCCGTGTCGATTCGTTCGACGATGCCGAGTGAAGCAGGGTCCTCGGACGAGACGGTTGGCGTGACCGCGGAGACGGGGAGCTCGGCGGTGTAGTCACCGGCCAACAGTTTGTTCTTGATGAGCGCGGCGGTCGCGGCCCTGTCCAGGGTGCGTCCCTCGCGGCTCGGTCGTAGAACCGCCAAATTGCCATTATTGAATGAGAAGCGGGCGTTTTGAACGCTCTGGTCCACGTCCGCGGCAAGCCGCTGGACCAGGGCGTTCAGGCGCCGATCGTCGATGACGACGGTGGCGGGCTGGCCGACCTGCGCGCCACCCTCGATCGACAAGAGGGACGCGACCTCCGCCCGATGCAGCGGCCACGACTGCTGACCACGAGTGAGCGTGAGCGGCGAGTCCGTTCGGCCGAGCATACGGTTGACCTGCGCGAACGCCGGTTGCACTAGCTCGTTGGGGATCGATGGCGGTGTCTCTACGACCTTGAGGTCCACCAGCAAGCCCCCATCGGCGAGCGTTTTCAGGACGCGCGCCTTAGATGCTGCCACGTCCAGGGCGAGTCCCTCGCGGCCTTCCACGTGGTCGACGGCGCCGTCCGGCGCGATGCCGAGCCGCGCATCTGCGGGTGACCGATTGAGCGCGATCTCGATGCGCGCAATGAGATCGTCCAGCCTTGAATGATCGACTCCGCTGGCGATCGACACGCTGGCGCCGCCCGTGAGCGCCTGGAACTGCACGGAGAGTCGGCTCAAGACCGAGCCATCTCTCCCAACCTGGTAGGCGGCCGCGGCGAGATCGGTCGCGCTCGCCTGGAGACCAAGGTCCCGCGCGGTCACACTCCAAGAGCGGTTTTGATGGCGAAGCTGTATCGGACGGTCCAGGAACGCCTGGAGCGTGGGGCCAAGCTGCACGGCCGCTTCGGACGGGGGCATCCACCCGACGGGCGTCCCGACGGCCCGGACCCCCGGCATGATGCGATCTCGCGCGGCCACCTCGTACACCGTGATGGCAAAGAGGGCAGCGGCCAGCACCGCGGCAAGGCCGCCGCCGAGCAAGGCGGGGCGAATTCTGAGGCGCCGAAGATTCTCGTGATTGAAGTGGGGTAGGCTGAATCCGGACGAGCGCCGCCGACGACGCCGGACCCCTGCGGAGCCGGGCATGCTGGTACGGTCGCCGCCTACGGCTTGCCTTCGGGCGAGCTGTGGGCTGCGTGCCCTAGTCACGGACTGCCTCGGGTTGTCTCAGGGAGGTGTGTCCCGCGGCGAATCGATCGCCTGGAGTAGACGATTAGCTTAGCACAAGCCTCGCACTATCGGTCGATGAACGGCGTCACATCCAGGGCGCAGTCGTAGTGAAGCCGTAAGGAAAGCGTTTCGCCCTGAGGGACCGGGGCTGATTCGATATACGAACCAACGGTGGGGATAGACGTACAATCTGTACAGTCTGACCCTAGGATGACAGATGGCAACAGCTTCAGGCCCGTCTCTGCGAAGCGTTAGCCTCACCGAAGCACGTAACCTGAGTCCGATCTTCGATCAAGCCGTTCGGGAACAGCACCCCGTTCTGATCGTTCGAAACCAGCGCGAATGGGGAGTCCTGGTCGCGCGCGACGCCATGCTGCGGATGCTCGCACCGAATCAGTTCCACGTCCACGTCGTACCTGAAGATGACGGGACGTACACACTATGGCTGGACGAGCTGAACGTTGGCGCCTCTGGCGCTACCCTTCGTGACGCGCGCACGTCGCTGCTCTCCGCGGTGCGTTCGTACGTCGAGGACTACCTCCGTCAGTTCGACTTCTATCGCCACCTCCCGGACCGAGCGCGGCTCGAGCCATTCGTCGTCCGCCTCAGCCTCGCCAGAGACGATGCCGAGCTAATCGGCATGTTGTGGGAGGACGGTGCATCTGGAGCAAGCGAGCCCTCGGCTACCACTGCCTGACGAATGCCACCTACGTGGGGCCAATTGCGGCAATTCTGTAGGCGACAAGGGTACCGGGAAACTCGTACCGATCACTTCCACTACATCAAAGTCCTGTCCGACCGATCAACGTCCGGAACCATGGTCTCGATGGGGGTGGATGGCCAAGACATCCCACCACAAATGTGGAAGCTGGTCTGGCGACACCAATTGCGCTTGCAGAACGAGGCGGAGTTTTGGGCTGGGCTGGGTGGAGCCGAACCGCACTACGCCGTTGCGCCAGTCGCCGAACCCCCTCAGCCGCTTCCGGCATTCTTGATCAGGTTTCTCCGAGACACGCTGGACATGTCAGACGAGGAGATCGATGCGATGCCGCGGAGCGAAGCTCAACAACGATTGGACGACTACCATTCGCGCGAGCTACGCGGGCCGTGACGCGATGGTCACCTCAGTTGCGGATGTCCTGGAGGAACCACTCGGTCGGCAGGTCGCGTCCCAGCCCCGCGCTCTTTGCTGCGTCGTAGACGAGCGAGCTAACCGTCACGAACTGCAGGCCCTGCTTGCCAGCGCCTTCAGCCACACCACTGGAGGAGCTGATCTCGCGGTCGTTCTTTCGACCCGCGGCGGTTCCAGCGATGAGGTCCACCATCGGCACGATTCGCGCCTTCGTCTGCTGGACCGGCTTGTGGCCGGACGCAAGATCATCGCGGCGGCGACCGGGGCCCATCGCCCGCTCGAGCGCTTCGCGGCTGCCCGAGAGATAGGTTGTGAAGCCCCGCGTGTCGTCGAGGGGCACGCCCTGAACGACCTGGCTCTGAGGGTCACCTCCCACCGAGACGTCGATCTCCGGGATGACGTCCGCGTTGAACTCGCCCGTCACCTGGGTAAGATGCATCCCTGGCTCGAGCATGCGAGCAAAGACGGTTGACGTCATCGAGCTGGTGCAAGTCGAGAGGATGTCAGCACCGCGCGCCGCATCGTCCGGGCTCTCGCACGGGACGACCTCGATGTCGAGCTTCTCGGACATCTCCCGCGCGTACGCTTCTCGATGCTCGCGAGTCGGAGAGTAGACCTGCACCCGCTTGAGCGGCCGCACGGCGGCGAAAGCTTCCAGGTGGCTGTGCGCCATGCCGCCCGAGCCGAGCATCCCTACAACTGACGCGTTCTCTTTCGCTAGATACTTCACACCCAGCGCGGCGAGAGCACCGACGCGCATGTGCTGCAGGTAGCCGTCGTTGATCAAAGCGAGCGGCTCGCCAGTGTTCGTGTCGAAGAGAAAGATCAGTCCACAATAGAGACCGGGCTGGGTGCAGTACTTGTCCTCGACGCGCTGGCCTTCACCGATGTCCCGCCAGCTAATGATGTCGGACTTCATTCGAATCGCATGGCGGTGGAGGCCCTTACTGGAGCCCTCCATGGTGCCCCAGCGATGGAACTCCTCTGGATTGCTCGTTTCCGTGTAGATGTCCACGCGCGGCCGCGCCACCAAATCCTGCCGCGCCAACTCTCGGTGCCCCTCCTCCAGAACGCGGATCGCACCTTCGACCGTCAGGACACGCTGCACGTCGTCGTTGCTGAGAAACAGCATCCCCGGGGCTACTTCGCGCCGACGGACGCGAACGCCCCCGACATGTCGCGGAGCGGAGCTCCCGCCTTCCCATACCTTGCGGCGACGACTTCCGCCATGATCGCCAGTGCGATCTCCTCGGGTACCTGCGAGCCGATGTCCAGACCAATGGGCGAGTGCACCTGGGCAAGCTTCTCGCGGCTCACGCCGCGGGCCATCAGCCGCTCCATGCGCTCGGCGTTCGTCTTCTTACTCCCAATGGCGCCGATGTAGCTCACGTTGGTCCCGACGACCCGTTCGAGGATCGGCTCGTCTTGCTTGGGGTCGTGGGTCAGAACGACGACGTAGGCGTTCTCGTGGAACTTTGTCCGGGCGAGGTAGTCCTCGGGGTGTTCGATCACGAGATCGTCGGCCTCTGCAAACCGCTCGCGCGTCGCGAAGATGCCGCGCGGGTCGATCACGTTCACGCGAAAGCCGAGGATCTTCGCGTATTTCATGAGAGGGATGCCGACGTGCACGCCGCCAAAGATGTAGAGCGTCGGCGGCGCGGGATAGGCGTCGAAGAAGATATCCGCCTCTTGTCCAGCGCTGTCCCGTACGGTGACAGCCTTCGATTGGCCCGCACGCAGGAGCCGCAATCCGTGCGCCAACGCGGCGTCGTCCAGCGCCACGTCGCCCAACGAGCCACGAAGCTCGCCGCCCGTCAGAACGACACGGCGGCCGATGAGCTCTTCGGGCCGAACCACCGTGGCCACGCTGACGGGGATCTCCTGCCGTACGAGGTCCGCTATCTGATCGTAGGCGGAGCTCATGACTTCTTCTCCGCCGGGAGGGGCTCGATGAGGACTTCGATCGATCCGCCGCATGCGAGCCCGACCGAGATGCCGAACTCGTCGCTGATGCCGTAGCTCACGAGGCGTGGCTTGCCGGCCTTCAGCACTTCTAGCGCATGCATCGCCACGTCCGTCTCGACGCACCCGCCGCTAACCGAGCCCACGAGCTGGCCCTCGGTCCCCACCAGAAGCTTTGCACCCTCGCGGCGCGGCGTCGAACCCGACGTCTTTACGACGGTTGCGAGCGCTGCATCCTTGCCCTCGGCGTGCCAGGCTGTCAGTTGATCGAGAATCTCGTCCATTGTCCTGCCTCCTCTGTGAAACGCGCGGCCGGGACGTCCCTCACTCTTTCCCCACAACACGTGGGGAGGAACAATGCCTAGATTACCCTGCCAAGCTCCGTGGCGCGGCGCGGGGGCCTCGAGGTGTGGTGAGGCTGTTCGCGAGCTGCTGCAGACTCGCCAAGTTATGCGCGGCTGCAAATACGTCAACGTGTGGGAGTGCCGCCGCCATTCCCCGCGCCACTGGCTGGTAATGGTCCTTGCCAAGGAGCGGGTTGAGCCAGATTAGCCGCACGGCCCGTCCGTGGAGCCGTGCCATCTCCTCTTCCAGCAGATCGGTCTGGCCCGTGTCGAGACCGTCGCTGAGGATGATGACCACCGTCCGCTGGTCGACGATCCGTCGGGCGTACTGGTCGTTGAAGGTGCGCAGGCTTTCGCCGATGCGGGTACCGCCCGACCAGTCAGGGATCTCCTTCGCGATGTCCTCGAGCGCCGTCTCGATGTCCGTGTGCTTGAAGTAGCCCGTGACACGATGTAGACCCGTGCTGAACACGAAGGACTCGATCCGGCCAATGACGTTCTGCATCGAATACATGAACTCGAGCAGGAAGACGCTGTACTGCTCCATGCTGCGGCTCACGTCGCAAATAACGACGATGCGCGGCTTCCGGATCTTGCGCTCGAGCTTGGCGAGCTCGATGACGGTCCCGCCGTACTTCACGTTGCGACGGATGGTGCGTCGCGGATCCACCTTCGTGCCTCGATTCGTCATGCGATAGCGGCGGCTTCGGCGTGTCGCCACGCGCTTCGCGATCGCAACGCAGACGCGAGCGACCGCACCCATCTCGTCCGGTCGAAAGTCGGAGAAGTCCTTCTCCATCAACGCTTCCATGGCGCTATAGGACGCATCGCTGGATTGGCTCTCGACCCGCTCGCTCTGGGCACTGCTCATGGTTGGAGAGCGCTCCTCGCGGATCACGGTTTCTTCGTCGGCCCAGCCGCCCCAAAACCGCTCGAACAGCTCGTCGAACAGCGGCCGCTGGTCCGGGCTCCACAGGAGGATCGATCGAAGCGTCAAATAGAACTCGTGGCGGTCGCCAAGGTCGATGACGCGAAGCGCCCGGACGACGTCGTGCACTTCGGCTGGGCTCGCCTGCAGGCCGTTCTCCCGAAGCAGCCGAACGAAATCGATGACGTTATGGGCCAGATCCGCGCGCGTCGCCCGCGACTCGTCAGGCCAGACGCGTCGCCCCGCCTCGTCTTCGATGGACTGCAGCGAGACGACGCCGCCGTAGCGCGGCGCGCCCTCCATACTCACGGCTCACGCCTCGGCGCGCGCCAGGATGCGCTCCTGTGAGGTAGCCAGCGCATCTGGCTCCAGCTCCGTGATGGCGCTGACGATCGCCTCGACCCGCGGGCCGGCGTAGCGGACGATATCGTCGCGGTCCTTGAAGATGCAGCCGAGCGTCTCGGAAACCACCTCTGGCTCCAGGTGGTCCTGATGGAGCGCCATGAGGCTCACCGCCCAGTCCAGCGTCTCGGCAACACCCGGCACCTTGGAGAGCTTCAGGTGGCGCGCCGTCTGCATGAACGCGGCGACCTGCTGAGCAAGCGCAGCATTCACACCTGGCACCTTGTTGCGGATGATCGCCGCTTCCTTCTCGAAGCTCGGGTAATCGATCCACAGGTACAGGCAGCGCCGCTTGAGCGCGTCACTCAGCTCGCGCGTGCGGTTCGAGGTGAGGGCTACGTACGGCCGATGGGCCGCCTGGATGGTGCCGAGCTCTGGGATGGTGACCTGGAAGTCAGAGAGCACCTCTAGGAGGAATGCCTCGAACTCCTCATCGGCGCGGTCGATCTCGTCGATGAGAAGGACGGGCGCTTGTTCGGGCTCGGTAATCGCCTGGAGCAGCGGCCGCTTGAATAGGAAGGACTCGCTAAAGATCAGCCGTTCCTTCTCGTCCGTCGAGAGGCCACCTGACTCTTCGATACGCATGCGGAGCATCTGCTTCGGAAAGTTCCACTCGTAGAGGGCAGTGTTCACGTCGAGCCCCTCGTAGCACTGGAGGCGGATCAGACGCGTGGCGAGCGCGTCCGAGAGGACCTTTGCGACCTCGGTCTTCCCCACCCCGGCCGGCCCTTCGATGAGCACCGGCTTGCGGATCTCCATGGCTAGAAACACCGTGGTCGCGATGGCGCGATCCGTGACGTAGTTTTCGCGCTCCATCAGCTCCTGGACGCGCCGCACACCTTCGATCACCAGTCAACACTCCGAACTCCCTCCGCCTATGGCCCGGGGGAGGGCTCCGCAGTCCTCCCCTATGCAGGAAGGATTAGGGAGGGGTGGGGTCCACCTTTGGTAAGACCTAGTCTACCCCGTTTGACGCGATCGTGGCTGGGGCGTTACCTTCTCTCGCGACAGCCTTGGGCACTCGCAGCAGCCTCGGGCAATCTCGATCGGAGAGGTGCATGGAAGGCGGCGCGCAGCTCATTCTCTTCACAGCCGGACATCGAATCAAAGGCACGGTCCTCACCGGGAGACAGCGGCTCAGCGATCTCCTGAACAATCCGAATACGACCATCCTCGAGCTCCAGACAGTCGTCTACGAAGAGATGCTGACCGAGCGCGAGCCGGAGTCCGTGCCGCGTCTCACTGTGCGCAAGGACGAAGTCATAGTCGCGATCCCGATGGATGGCCCCAACCTCGCGAACCGCGTGCAGACCCAGCAGACGCTGATTGAAATGGCCTTCCCGCTCTTCAGCGCAGTGGGAAATCTGCACCGACGTCCGTCAGATCCCAGCAACCTCACCACGCTTCTCGGTGGCTTCAACCGCATCTTCGTTCCACTCTCCGACGCGGACTTGCGGTACATGCCGAATGGCAAGTTCGACACCACTGCCAGCGTGATCCTGGTGGATAGCCGGAAGGTCCAGTTCTGGGCCCTCGATCCGGCTACGCCGCCTCAGCCTCGCGCCTTCTGAGCCCCGATCCGCAGGTCGGCGAGCTGAGCCGCCAGCCAATCCTGCGCTGTCCATCGGTGAACGCGCTCTCGCAAGCGCTGCAGTCGCTCCTGGCGTTCTGCCTTGGGCATGTCGAGCGCCTCGGCCATCGCTTGTGCCGTCCCCTCCACGTCGAGTGGTGAAACGAACAACGCGCTCCCTTCTGCTTCTGCTGCCACACCGGCAGTCTCGGAGAGCACCAGCACCCCAGGCCGTCGGGACACGACCGCCCATTCCTTTGCGACGAGGTTCATCCCGTCGTGGAGTGAGTTGACCAGAAGCACGTCGCACACTTCCATCGCCGCCAGCGCTTGGTCGCGATCGTTCGTGTAGAAAACCTTTATGGGAGGCTCGCCGCAGTCCTCCGCGAACCGCGCGTTGATCGCCTCGATGCAGGCATAGACCGAATCCCGATACGCGCGATACACGCCGAGGTCTGTCCGCGAAGGCACCAGGAACGCGGTAAACCGGGCCTTGGCGCGCAGGTCCGGACGCATCTCGAGCATGCGACCGAACGCCTCGAAGCCGAGGAGCTGATTCTTGCTCGGGTCCAGGCGGTCCACTCTGATAATGCTCATCGGACCCAGCTCGTCCACAAATCGGGAGCGCGCCTCTTGCACGGACGGAGAACGCATGTCCTCGGCCAGCGCCGACACGTCGACGCTGGCCGGATAGGCGCGGGCTCGGACCCATCGGCCATCTGGAGCCCGCACCACCGAGGAAGCGTAGTCAACCGGCACGTTCAAGATCTCCGCGCAGCACGTCAGGAAGTGGCGAACGTCGCCTTCAGTCTGAAACCCGAGGACGTCCGCTCCGAGCATGCCATCGAGGATCGTCCGTCGCCACTTGCCGGGAATCAGTTTCATGAGGCCGAAATCGAAGAATGGGATGTGGGTGAAGTGCAAGATGGGCACGCTCCCCAGCCGCTCTCGCAGCAAAGCTGGGAGGGGATAGAGGTGGTAGTCCTGCACCAGAACCGCCCCAACGGAGCTGCAGGTCGCGGCTATTGCATCGGCGAGCCGTTCGTTCGCGATGAGATAGCCCATCGACCAGGCAAAATGGCGTCGTTCGTCGATCGACTCATGTCCGCCCTGTCCCACGATCCGGTGCTGCAGCATCCACAACACCTCGTTACTCACCTGCCCGTAATACGCGTGGTAGGTGTGAGCGGGCATGGGCACCGGCACGACGTTGAGACCGGCGTCCTGTTGGTCGGCCGCGGTCGTGAAAAGGCCGGACGCGGCCAGCGCCGCGTCCGGCGGCTCCGACACGCAGCAGAACCAGACGACCCGTGGCTCACGCGCCAGGGGACTCAGCATGCTGACAAGACCACCCGAGGCGGGTTCGGCGACCCACCGGTCATCCCTCCACACGAAGTCCTTTGGGCCTCGATTGGAGACAATGACGATGTCGGCGTCGATCATGGATGCGCCGCCGAGCGAGTACCGCTTCTGCTGATCATCTGGTCCCTGGGCGACCCAGCGCGGTCTACGGACCGGGCCAGGGCGTCAGACCCATAAGAACGACCAAGCGCTGGGTGCCGGAGTTCTTTACGCCGTGCGGGACTCCCGCCGGGGCGACCACCGTAAGCCCAGGGCCCGCCGGGAGGGTCTCGTCCCCGATCTGGAACTCCCCCTCGCCCTCGACAACGAAATAGAACTTGTCCTGGTCCGGATGAGTATGGGTGCGGTCGCTTTGGCCCGGATCGAGGCAGTTGAGCCCGAGCAGCATTCGCGGGCTCTCGAAGAGGGTGGATTTGTACATCTTGTCGGGGTTGGATCCAACGAGCTTGCGGTAATCGAAGACCTGGGCCATTCGCTCCTCCAACGATCCGGGCGACTCGCGAGGGGACGCCTCAATTATCGCGTACCGCCATCGCGTACCGCGCAACCGCGGACTCTCGTTAGAAGCCCAGGCTCTCCCCGATCAGCAGGAGGCGGATCCGTCCGGTGGCATTCTCTCCGAAGAAGACCCCCACCTTGTTGATTGAGCTGCCCTTCTCTCCGAGCTCCTTAACCCGCGCGTCCTCCTGGGGCAGCGCGACCTCGCGGAGTCGTCGCATGGCATCTTCGAAGGTCGACACGATCTTGTTCACGCCCACAACCCAGATGACGTTCTGAGCGCCAAAGATGTATCCACCCAGCCGGCTACCCGACGCATCGGAGACGAGGGCGACACCGTCTTCAGTGAGTGCATTGACGCTTCCAAGGAAATACTGGGCGAGCAGCGCCTGGCGCCGATTCGCGGTTCGCGCCGCGGGATCGGCGTGCTGCTGCGTCTCGGCACGGAAATACCGAACCTTGCCGTCGCCATGCAGCTCTCTCAGCCACGCCGTGAACCCGATCTGGTCCAGCGTGGTCGAACTGCCCGTCTGCACCTCAGTGCCGAGCGGCACGAGCTCCTTCAAGCGGGCGAGCGCCTCGGCTCCCGTTTCGTGGTATTCCGACTCGATGTTCCGGCGGCGCAGCGCATCGAGTAGCTGTTCGATCTGCGCTCGGTCGATGGTCCGCGTCACGTGCATCCCTCCGTCTTCGGGTACCCGCCAGATGGTCGCATATCCCAGCGGAAGAACGCGCCCCTCTAATCGCGCGAGCGCCGCCCGCAGCTTCGCTTCAAGCGCAGCAGCTGCATCGTCCGGAGGTGGAGCGGCGCGAAAGTGGCCGCCCTGCGTCTCTCGAATGTATTCACGATAGGCCTCGAACAACGGCGCAAGCGCCAGGAGCGCCTGCAGCGTCGTGGCGTCAAGCCGCGCACGCACAGGCGCGCGGCGCCGCGACCAGTTTTCCAGCCTGCGTAGCAAGGCGGGATCGCCCGTACCGAACGGGCCCTGAGCGGCATAGCTCGCCGAGTACTCGAGCCGCGCTGCCTCGTCAGCCGTCAGGTAAATTCCGGCGCGGTGTTTGCGAGCTGGTTCGGCGTTGTCCATTGCCGCTCCCTTTGGCCGCCCCCTTTGATTGCAGAACCAAGGCCTTTTTGACGCACTCCCGGCGAGACCGTATGCTGCCGCCAATCGCGACGCCCAGCTTATCACGGGGGGAGGACCATGGCAGACAAACCCGACGCCACGAAGCCCCGATACGGGCTTTCACGACGCGGATTCCTAAAGGGCGCGGGCACTACAGCGGCGGCGGCCGTGAGCAGTGGACTGATTGGAGTGGCGGCCGCGCCAGCTCCAACGGCTGCCGCCCCGGCCTCCCAGGTCGACCCTGCGTTGGGACTGACAACAGTGCACATGCGGGTGAACGGTACCCCACAAACCGTGAACGTCGAGGCCCGTTGGACGCTGCTGGAAACGCTCCGCGACAAGCTAGGACTCACCGGGACCAAGCTCGGCTGCGACCGTTCGGAATGCGGCGCCTGCACGGTCGTTATGAACGGGTCTGCCATCTACTCCTGTAGCCAGCTCGCGCTCTGGGCTGAGGGAGCAGATATCACAACGGTTGAAGGCCTGGCTCGCGGCGATCAGCTACACCCGGTGCAGCAGGCATTCGCCGACCTTGATGCTGGCCAGTGCTACTACTGCATCCCGGGCCAGCTCATGGCCGCCAAGGCCCTGCTGGACAGCAACCCCTCACCGACCACCGCGGAGATGCGGCATGGCATGTCGGGCAACCTTTGCCGCTGCGCGAACTACAACCACATCCAGGCGGCCGTTATGCACGCCGCTCGCTTGATGCGCGGGGAGGTGCTGTCATGAGCCAGAAGCTCGATGTCGTCGGGAAAGCCACCCCACGCATCGACGCGACCGAGCGAGTGACCGGGCGAGCCAAGTACACGTGGGACGTTCAACTTCCCGGCATGCTCTATGCTCGGATCCTGCGCACAACCCAGGCACACGCGCGTATCGTGAGTATCGACACGTCGCGCGCCGAGGCGCTCCCAGGCGTGCTCGGTGTGATTACGTCTTTCACGGCGAACGCGCCCTGGCGGTCGGGGGACAGCCAGCACAGGCGCATGATGTTCAACAACCCTGTCCGCTACGCGGGTGAGCCTGTCGCCGCGGTGGCCGCGATTGATCGCCACACCGCTGAAGACGCCCTGGACTTGATCGAGGTCGAGTACGAGTCTCTCCCGTTCGTACTCGAGGCCCGCGCGGCGCTGGCTGAAGGGGCCCCGCAGCTCCACGACGAGGGTAATGCCTCCGCCAACGACCCTGTCACCTATCAGCGCGGCGATCTCGATGACGGCTTCGCCGCCGCCGATCTCATCGTCGAAGAGCGCTACACCTCGGCCCACAGTAACAACGCTCAGATGGAGCCACGAGTCTCTGTCGCTCAGTGGGAAGGTCGGAACCTGACGGTCTGGACGACCACCCAGGGAGTGTCCAGCGCGCGGCGCGACATCGCGGGCGACCTCGACCTCTCACAGAGCAACGTGCGTGTCATCTGCCAGTACACGGGCGGCGGCTTTGGCAACAAGAATCAGGCTCACGACTTCGATCTGATGGCTGCCACGCTGGCGAAGATGACGGGTCGGCCGGTTCGGTTGGAGTACAGCCGTCACGACGACTTCATCGGGATTCATGGCCGCTGGCCGACCGAGATGGCGTACCGCCTGGGCGCAAAGGCCGACGGGACGCTCACCGCGGTGGACTTCCACACCCTGGTGAATATGGGCGCGTACATGAAGAGCAACGGCTCTGTGGCGAACTTCGAGCTGTACACGTGCCCGAACGCTCGGTCCGAGATCAACCATGCCTTTACGAATCGCATCACCAGCGCGAACAAGAGGGCACCCGCCTATCCTCAGGGGTACTTTGCGTGGGAGCAGACGGTCGACCAGATGGCCCACGAGCTGGGCATCAACCCTCTCGACATGCGGCTCATCAACATGACGCGCCTATTCCAGGATCGCACGCCTTATACCAGCAACGCCCTGGAAACCTGTATCCGCGAGGGGGCTGAGCTATTTGGCTGGGCTGATAATTGGCGGCCTCCCAACTCGGACGCAGGCCCGCTCAAGCGTGGGGTCGGCCTCGCCCTCGGAAGCTACCCTGCCCCTCTGGGACTTGGTAGCGCAATCGTCCGCGTTAACACCGATGGCTCGGTACAGGTCCTCGTCGGCGTTGTGGACATCGGAACGGGGGCCAAGACGACGATGGGGCTGATCGCCGCCGAGGCGCTCGGTGTGCCTTTCTCCAGCATCGAGGTCGAGAACGGCGACACCACCACGACCCCCTTCTCCATCGGAGAGTCGAGCAGCCGCACGACAGTCATGACCGGCCAGGCCGTGCAGACCGCCGCGGAGAATGCGAAGAAGCAGATCCTGGAGCTGGCGGCTCCGCTGCTCGAAGTAAGCGCCGGCGAGCTCAACATTCGCAACAACAGCGTGTTCGTCGCAGACGATCCTGCGCAGGCTCTTCCACTAGCAACCGTGCTGCGAGGCACTCCAGACGCGCTGATCGGGACTGCGACGACCAATCCGACACTGCAGAACCTCGCTCGGCTTTCGTTCTGTGCCGATTTTGCGGAGGTGGAGGTTGACACACGCACGGGCCTCATCAAGGTGCTGCGCTACGTCGCAGCGCACGATGCAGGCCAGGTGATCAGTCCCCTGACGGCCGAGAGCCAGGTTCAAGGCGGCGTACACATGGGCATCAGCGAAGCCCTCTTCGAGGAGCTGAGCTGGGAACCTCGCACGGGCCGGCCCTACAAGCTCGGCTACCACTACGCCCACGTTATGACCCACCTCGAGTCGCCCCTGGTGCAGGTCCATTTCGTGGAGAACGTCGATCCATACGGGCCCTTCGGCGCCAAGGTGGTAGGCGAGCCCCCGATCACCGCCGTACCAGCCGCCATCGCCAACGCCGTCTTCAATGCGACTGGCGCCAGAGTCCGCGACTTACCGATGACGCCCGATAGAGTGCTCGCTGCCTTGAAGGGGGTGCAGTCATGAAGAAGTTCCGCCATGTCTATGCCGGTTCTGTACGAGAGGCCGCCGATCTGCTGGCGGAGCATGGAAGCAAGGCGCGTATTATCGCGGGTGGCAGCGATCAGCTCCGCTGGATGAAAGACCGCACTGAGACACCAGAGGTCCTGGTCAATGTCAGCAAGATCCCAGACTTCGAGCGCATCGAGTGGCGCGAGGACGGTTTGCACCTCGGGGCCCGGACCCGCGTAGCCGCCATCGCCACAGACGCGGCGATCCGGGAAAGCTACAGCGTGCTCGCCCAGGCAGCATCGGTCGTGGCGAGCCCTCAGATTCGTAACGTGGCTTCAGTCGCGGGCGATTTGCTGCAACGACCATGGTGCTATTTCTATCGTGAGGGCTTCGACTGCCTGCGCCGTGGCGGAAACACCTGCTACGCACTGTTGGGAGACAACAAGCTCCACGCCATCATTGGCGGCGGCCCCTCGTTCATCGTGCATGATTCCGACCTGGGCCCGGCGCTCGTCGCGCTCGGCGCGAACATCACCATCGCCAGCACGCGGGGAACGCGCACCATACTGCTCGAGGACTTCTACATCCTGCCCGAACAGGATCTGCGGCGCGAGTACACCCTCGGGCCGGATGAACTGGTCACCGAGCTGCACGTGCCGAATACGTGGCAGGGGGCCTCCGGGACGTACACCAAGATTCGCCAGCGTGGCTCGTGGGACCATGGCATCGTGACCGTCGCCGCGGTGGCCAGGGTTCGTGCCGGCACATTCGACGACGTCAGTATCGTGATGGGTGGGATTGCACCAAAGCCCTGGCGCACCAGAGAGGCGGAGGACCTTCTACGCGGCCAGCCGGTCACCGAGGCATTGGCCACCGCGGCCGCTGCAGCGGCGCTCGCGACGGCCAGGCCGCTGCCCCGCAATGGCTATAAGGTGGACATGGCTCGAGATGCTATTCGGGACGCCACGCTGGCACTCGTCTGACCAAGCCGTACTAAGAGACCGCCCACGTCGATCGACGTGGGCGGGTCTCTTTCCTCGAAGCTCCGTACTCGCTTCCGTGGTCTAGGATCTCGCAGGAGCGAGGGCGGCCTTGACGCGGACGGGTGTGAACGGCGTCTGGTGGAGGCGTGCTCCGGTAGCATCGAATATCGCGTTCGCGATGGCCGCGGTCACGGGGCACGCGGACGGCTCGCCGGCCCCAGAGGCCGGCAGGTCGGGCCGATCGATGAGGACGATATCGATTTGCGGTACTTCTTTGAACGTCAGGATCGGGTAGCTCTCCCAATCCAGGCTTGTGATGTTGCCGCTATCGAAGGTCACCTCTTCCTTCAGCGTGCGGCTGGTCGTCTGTATGACGTTGCCCTCGATCTGGTTGCGGAGCCCGTCTGGGTTGATGATGAGCCCGCAATCATGCGCTACCACTGCGCGCTTCAAGGCCACCGCGCCCGTCTCTCTGTCAACAGTCACTTCGGCAACCATCGCCACCAAGGTCTGGGGGGCCGGCGCCGGAGCCGCGGGCCGCTGGACGACAGCGATCCCGCGTCCCGTGGCGATGCGAGCACCGTCGGCCGGCTTTGGGCCCGGTCGCGTGTCCCAACCCGCTCGCTCTGCGGCTGCTTTCAGGACGGCGATGATGCGGTCGCTGGTCAGGTGGGCCAAACGAAACGCGACCGGATCGGCGCCCGCCGCAGCGGCGAGCTCATCCATGAATCCTTCGGTAGCGAAGGTCGTCGCCACCTGGCCGGGCGCGCGCAAGGGCAGGGAGCGGATCGGGCTCTTTTGGATCTGGTGAACTACCTCGCGCTCGCTCCCATCGAACACATACGCCGTTCGCGCTTCACCACCCCACAGAGGAAATGGCGATGGCGGCCCGTCCCTGACCATTGGCTCCTGCAGGATCAGATGTTCGGTCAGCCAATCATCTAGATAGTAGTGGCTCGGGCTGTACGCTTCGTAATCCCATGCGACGATGCGACCCTGGTCGTCGAGGCCTCCGCGCAGATCCATCGCCATGGCTGGACCAGCGCTCGACCAGCGGTGTTCTTCCTCTCGCGTCCACTGGAGACGGACGGGTCGCCCGACCGCCTGTGAGATCAGCGCGGCGTCGATCATTGCATCGTCCTCGCCACTCGATCCATAGATGCCGGATGGCGAAACCCAGATGACTCGCACGTCCTCGACCGGAATGTCGAGGAACCCGGATAGGGTCCGGCGCATGTCGTGCGCGCGCTGGGTGCCGGACCAGATCGTCGCTTGACCATCGCGTACGTCGGCGACGGCGCACGACGGTCCGATTGAGCCGTGCGTCTGGTACGGATAGAGATAGGTCGATCGGACGGTCTTCGCGGCCGATGCGAGCGTCCCCTCCATGTCACCCTGTTCCTTGATAACGTTCAAGACGCTCGGACCGGCGCGGAGCGCGCTAAACTGATCCTCCATGCGCGGGAGGCCGGACCAGTCGGACCAGGAGACTCGAAGCCGGCCGGCGGCCTCGATCGCCTGCTCTTCCCGTTCCGTTACGACCGCCACAAAGTTTCCTTTCACGACGACCTTGACCAAGCCGGGCAGGTTCTGCACCGATCCTTCGTCCACCGATATCAGCATCGCGCCGATGGTCGGGGGTTTCACGGTGCGCGCGTGCAGCATTCCCGGGACGCGCACGTCGACTACGTACGCAGGTTCGCCTGTCACCTTTGCCGGGATGTCCATGCGAGCGATCGGTCGGCCGACGATCGTGTACTGATCGGGAGTCTTGACTGGGGCCGAACCAGTTACAGCAGAGGTAAACTTCTGGCCGCCCACCAGCTCTCCATAGGTCACTTGCTTCAGTGGGTCACCCGCCACAGCGACGAGCCCGTCTGCGACCGAAAGCTGGTCGACTGGCGCTTCAAGTCGCTCGGACGCGAGCTGCAGAAGAACTTGTCTGGCATCTGCCGCGGCCTGGCGTACCTGGACACCTCCTCGGGCGATGGTCTGGCTGCCGGCGGTGATGCCCTGATCGACAGTCAGCGCGGTGTCGCCTTGGACGACCGTCATGCGTTCGAAAGCGACATCCAGCTCCTCCGCCGCGATCTGCGCGAGGGCCGTCTGAACACCGGTTCCCAGCTCGACCTTGCCGGTGAACAGGGTGACGTTGCCCTCTGGGTCGATAGCGATCCACGAATCGAGCAGGTCTGGTGGGATAACCCCTGTGGCGGATTGCGCGGCAACTCCCTCGGGCCAGACTGCGCTCTGCCCGAGCAGGCTGAACCCGACGATCACCGCGCCGCTCGCCTTCAGTAGGTCACGGCGTGAGATCTCCTGGCTTCCGAGCGACTCGATCAGCTTCATGCGACTCGGCCTTCCATTGGACCGATTTTTGGACCGATTTTCCCTGTCAATGGCGGTCATGCCTTCACCCCCTCCGCGTACCGCGCGATAGCGCGGAGGATACGGACGTGTGTGCCGCACCGACACAGATTTCGATCCAGCGCGTCGCGGACCTGGTCCTCGGTCGCACCGGGGTTGCTGTCGACGTACGCCTTGCCGGCCATGATCATCCCGTTGATGCAGTAGCCGCACTGCGCCGCCTGTTCGTCGATGAAGGCCTGCTGGATGGGGTGGGGATGGTCGACCGACCCAAGCCCCTCGAGCGTGGTGATCTCACCGCGAGTGGCTGCACGCACCAGCTCCTGGCACGAACGTACCGCGTTTCCATTGATGATCACCATGCACGCGCCGCATTGGCCCAGCCCACAGCCAAACTTGGGGCCATTCAGCCCCAGGTCGTTCCGCAGGATGTAGAGCAGCGGGGTCGAGGGCTCGGCCTCCACGGTGTGAGAACGCCCGTTGACTTGCAGCTCGTAGGTCGCCAAATCGTCACCTCCGATCTCATCCAGTCGTCAACTATCGCTTGGTTGGGCGCATCATATTCCCGACACATCGCCCCGTCCAACGAGCGCTGCTTTAGCTCACCTGGAAGACAGCTTCGCGAGTCAAACTCAGGACGCGGTGCCAGTACACTGACCGCATGACTAGAAAGATGAACGCTACTGAGGCCAAAGCAGAGCTCCTTGCCCTGCTCGACGAAGTCGCCGCTGGCGACGAGGTCGAGATCACCAAGCACGGCCGTACTCTGGCCCGATTGGTGCCTCCGCAAAGTCCCAATGCGCTCAAGGGAATGTTTACCCATATCGCCGTCACCGCGGTGGACGACGAGGAGCTCTTCACCACAGGAGCCGTCTGGAACGTCTCGTGACGACGGTCTTGCTCGATGCCTAGTCACCAAGGATCAACGGCTGCGCGCGCATCGCCACCCGCGCCCCGTGGCTCTCTGGTAAGCGACCGAACGGCGGTGTTTCGCTGACCTTCGAGATGCTAGACTCAGCATTCGGTGCGGCCGCGCCAGCGACGGCGCTCGGCGCTAGGCCCGACTCCACGAAGGAGCTGCCGTGTTCAACGGACGTAAAGTCATCGACATCCACGGACACATGTCCACCCCGCCCCATTTCCGAGCGTACGCGTACAACCTGATCTCACTGCGCTCACCCGCCGGTGGCGTCGAGATGCCTGAAGAGGCATTGCAGGGCGCGCTAAAGCGCCACCTGGGTGTGATGGACGAGCGCAACATCGACCTCCAGTTCATCTCACCGCGGCCCGTGGCCATGATGCACTGGGAACAGCCCCACCTCGTGGCCCATTGGACCGAGGTCACCAACGACGTCATCGCCCAGTCGTGCAAGCTGTACCCGGATCGGTGGGTCGGCATCGCCCAGTTACCGCAAAACAAAGAGATCGCGACGAGCAACTGCGTCGCAGAGCTCGAACGCACCGTCAAGGACTATGGCTTCATCGGCGCCCTCGTGAACCCCGATCCAGGTGGAGACCGACAGACCCCCGGCGTGCACACCGAGTACTGGTACCCGCTCTACGAGAAGGCCCAGGAGCTCGACACCCCGCTTATCATCCACCCATCGCAGAGCAGGGATCCCCGCATCACGGTGATCCCGCACAACTACCAACTCAACAACGTCGTGGAAGAATGGATCGCCCAGCAGATCTACCTCCACAGCGACGTCTTCAAGACGTTCCCGAAGCTGAAGGTGGTGATTTGCCACTGCGGTGGAGCCTTGAACAGGTTCCTTGTCAACGACCAGACGCACTCAGGCCCGGAGCACAAGTGGCGGGACAACCTGTTCTTCGACACGTGCGCCTACGACCGGGGCGTGCTCGGCGCCGCCATCCAGCAGAAGGGTGTGAGCCAGATGCTCTTCGGTACGGAGGCCCCAGGCTCCGGCGGCGCGAAGCGCCAGGACACCGGTCGGCCGGGCGATGACCTGGTGCCGGTCATCGACAGCCTCGAGTTCCTCTCTGACGACGACAAGAAAAACATCTTCCACGACAATCCAAGGCGCGTCTTCGGCCGCCTGAAGGTAGACTAGAAAAAACTACCACGCCCCAACCCTGCACCGTCGAGGGAGTGTCTCTCGCGCTGGGCAGGGTTGTGGGCGGATGAGTAAAGGTCGGATGATCCTGAAGAGCGGAACAGCGAGGTACCTCTCATGCCGATGCTGATCGACTGGCACGCACACCACACGCCACCGGAGCTGGTCGCGGAGATCGCGAGCCTCGGCGGCCGCGCCCCGAAGCCCGACGAGTACGACTCACCGCGCTTCTCCAAGCGCATCGCCGAAATGGACGGCGCGGGCATCGACATGCAGATCGTCTCTCAGGGCGCCGGTGTGAACGCCGACCGCTTCGGGCCCGAGCAGGCGATGGGTATCGTCCGCAAGTCCAACGACCTGATCGCCGAGCGCATCGCGTTGTATCCCGACCGGCTCATGGGCAGCATCGCCTTTACCTGGGCCGACCTCGCCGGCTCAGCGCAAGAGATCGAGCGGATGGCTCAACAAGAAGGGTTTCGGGCCGTTCTGATGTTCGCTCGGGGGGACATGATCGGACGGGAGGACGTGGAGCCGATCTTCGCGACGATCGCTCGGCTCAACTTGCCCATCTTTCTACATGGCGGCGCGGGGCCGACCAGGCAGGATCCGGATCTCGAACGACTCGAGGACGGCGGTCAGGGCGTGATCGTCAGCGCCTTCGCGGACGCCGCCGTTTCGGACTGCGTGGTGCGCATGATCGCCGCCGGCCTCTTCGACCGCTATCCGAACCTCCAGATCGTGATCCGCAGCTCAGGCGGTGGAGTACCGCTGCTCCTCAACAAGCTCTGGTGGAAGCACAAGACCCCGGAGGGCGAGCAGCGCTACTCGGACATCCTCCTCCAGCACTTCTCCGTCGACTGCGCCAGCTCGAGCCCACGGACGTTCCAGTTCCTCGTGGACACGATGGGCGAAGGGCGCGTCGTCTTCGGCTCCGACTTTTGTGGCGGACTCGGCCCCCTGGAGCGCGCGATGCCCGTCATCCAGGACCAGCCAGACCCGTGGCTCCTGAAGACGCAAACCGAGCTCAACTCCCGCGCCCTCCTGCATCTCTAGCTGCTGCCGGTCTCGCCCGGGCGAGCATGCGCTCGATGCCGCGCGTCCGGCAGCATCGCACGTCCGGCAGCATCGAATGAGGTTTCCCTCATGACGATGTGCGCTGCCGCCGGCGACAATTCTCCAGCACTGCGCGGCAATGAGGCCGTGTCCAAATCGGTTGCAGTTTTTTGAGAGGCGAACCACTATGCACCCCTACCTTCGGTCCTGTTCCTTATGCGGCGGCGACGGCGGCAATGATCCAAGAGAAGCCAGCTCCTTGCTATGCTTCCGGTGTGGACGGCCTATATCGGAGACTGCCTCCACGACGCTGCCGAGGGAACAGGCAGAGGAAGCACCCGTGATGAGCGTGGTGGGATCGGTCGCTAGTGCTGTTTCCGAATCGAAGTCCGATCAGTCCGCAGAGGGCCGGGCGAAGAACAGCGCGTCCACTCGGAAAGCAGTGACCGCACTTCGTTCCGTGCACGGCCACTGATGACTTTTCAATCCCATGACCAGCCGCTTCCCAGACGCGACGCTGACTGGACCTTTTGTCACATCCGAGGATCAGCAACTGTTGCCGGGAAAATGGTTCAGGGAGCGGTAGTCGAACGCAACGAGGTGACCGGCCAGTGTCGTTTTTTTGAGGTGCCCGTCCGAAAGATCGCTACACCCGACGGCTCCCTGATCCATGCCGCTTCGTGGCTGATCGCCCAAGAGGACTTTGTTCCGCACCAAGCAGACTAGACCGCCACGGCGTGTCGTGCAGCCCGTCGCTGGCGCTGACGCGACCAGCCGTCCGCGCCCTCAGAGCCAGACTGCTCCCCAGGCCCATTGATGATCACGTTCTCCGCGCGGTTCCGCCGAACGTTCATCGGGTCTCGGCCACCCTCGATGCGCTCCATCTGCCCTGCCAGCATTTCCCGATACATCACGATTCCCGCGTCCGAGCTCCCCAGATGTTCGCCTGCTCGTGCGGCGATGTCTCCTTGGGTCACCACCGCCATGTGGTCCTGTCCGTTCGCGGTACCAGTCATGAATGCGCCGTTCGCATCGACGCCTGGAACATCGAAGAACGGGATGGCCTTCTGGTGAACGGGTCTGTTGGTTCGCTCAGCCATGTGCAACAGAAACCACGTGTGCGTGTCGTCCAGCGGCACGATGAAGACGAGCGAGGCGCGATTTCTGGAGGCCAAGAGAGACGTCGTCGGAAAGAACGACGGCGTGCCGACGCGCCAGCTCACATCGTCCTCGTCGGAGATCACGTGCCGCTCGATGATCCCTTGATCGAAGAGATCGAATCCGATCCTCTTCATCGGGGGTGGGCGATGGTGCTCGAGGAACTCCGCGGCTTCGGATCCTCCCTTCCGATCCAGGACGTCCGCAAAATACTGGCCGTGCAACTGCTCGACGTGCATCGGATCCAGGAGATTCTCCATCACCTGGAGCCAGTTGCACGGAATGATGCTTCCATTGGTTTCCCGGATCGCGTCATTCCAGACGAGCAGGTTGTAGCGTGGAAGGAGTGGGCACGGCTCCGGCCCCAAGTACGCAAAGATCAGCCCTCCAAGCTCCTGTGTTGGATAGGCGATCGTTGTTGCTTCTCGCCGGGCCACGCCACCGTTGGGCTCTAGCGGCTGGTCGAGACAGGCGCCTTGCCCGTCGTACAACCAACTGTGGGCCGCGCAGCGAAGCCCTCGATCTTCGATCACGCCCTGAGCAAGAGACGCCCCACGGTGGGCACATGCTTCGGCGAGCAGGCCGATACGCTGCTTCTTGTCACGGTAGAGGACGAGCGATTCACCCAGCAGTCGGATGCGCTTGATCGAGGTGGTGGCCAGTTCCGCGGAGGCCGCTACCGGATGCCAGTAGCGTCGCATCAGGTCCCCCATTGGAGTCCCGGGCAATACATGCGTCATGCGGTCGTTTTGCTCACCGGTCAACATGGCAGCACCTTTCCGTCGTGCACGTCTCACGATAGCACACGATACTGCCCGATCACCGCGTCGCTCGCATGAGAATTTCTTCATCCCGATGTCGACCCGATGCGCGATACGCACGGTCGCCCTACTTCTACAGCCGCCCGACTTCTACAGCCGAATGAAGGTTCCCTCATGACAATCAGGCCGCCGGCTGAGACAATCCAGTAACTAGCGTGGCCTTACAGCCGCGCGCTGAGAAAGCAGG
>Ga0080064_1000495_pt1 | contig 101848 bp, 83 predicted proteins | sample Subgrocontami54m_FD_69260 | JGI IMG/M metagenome (GOLD analysis project Ga0080064, IMG submission 69260) | Subsurface groundwater microbial communities from S. Glens Falls, New York, USA - GMW46 contaminated, 5.4 m (SPADES assembly) (version 2) ...
CCGCGGGGGGGGGCTTACCGGGGGGCCCCGCGGCCCCCGGCCGCTGTACAGCGGCCCGGTAAGCGAGCACCGGCGTGTGGGGCGGCCCCGCGACAGGACCCGCGGCCGGCGCACCCCGCCGTCGCCCCGGCGGGCAAGATGCTAAGATAACTGCGATGGATGCGATTGAAACGCTGCTGAACGAGCTCGCCGAAGCACCGCCGCAGGACCGGCAGGAGTTGCGGCGCGCCAAGGCGCGCGTCGCGTCCCAGTTCGGCGGGCCGATGATCGGCAACGATGTGCTCCTGGGCCGCTACCGGGAAGACCTCGCGGCCGGACGGCGCCACCGCGATGCGCGGCTGGAACAGGCGCTGATGCTCAACCGGATCCGGTCTGAGTCCGGCATCGCCACCGTGACCGTGATCACCGAGCCGTTCGCCTGCCCAGGCCGGTGCGTCTACTGCCCCACGGAAGCCCGCGCCCCGAAGAGCTACCTGCCGAACGAACCCGCCGTGTTGCGCGCGCTGCGCAGCGACTTCGACCCGTACGGGCAAACCCGCTCCCGGCTCCAAGCGCTGTGGGAGACTGGGCATGTGACCGATAAGATCGAACTCATCATTAAAGGCGGGACATGGTCGTTTTATCCGGACGCGTATCAGCGGCGCTTCATTCAGGGGTGCGTGCAAGCCGCGAACGACTGGCAAGCGACGCCGTCGCTCAGCGCTGATCTGGACGCCACGCTGACCGCCAATGAGACCGCCGGTGCGCGGATCATCGGCATCACCATCGAGACGCGGCCGGACTACGTCGACGAAGCTGAAATCCGTCGGCTGCGCTCACTCGGCGTCACCCGTGTTGAGATCGGCGTCCAAACGCTCGAGGACTCGGTCCTGGCGCTGATCGTCCGGGACCATGGCACGTCCGAGGTGCGGCGCGCGACCCGCCTCCTCAAGGATGCCGGCCTCAAGGTCGCGTACCACATCATGCCGAACCTGCCCGGAGCCACGCCGGAGAGCGACCTCAGATCCTTCCGCGAGGTGTTCGCCTCGCCGGAGTACCGGCCTGATACGCTGAAGCTGTACCCGTGCGTCGTGATCCAGTCGGCCGAACTGCACGCGTGGTGGCGCGAAGGACGGTACGCGCCCTACGACGACGCCACGCTCCTGGAGCTCTTAGCGCAGATGAAGCTTGCGGTGCCGCCGTACGTGCGCATCGAGCGTGTGATCCGCGACATCCCCTCCACGTCCATCCAGGCCGGCTGCCTGCTCACCAACCTGCGCGAGCACGTGCTGCGCCGGCTGGCAGAGCAAGGCCGATCCTGCGCATGCATCCGGTGCCGGCAAGTCCGGACCGACGGCGGGGGCGCGTTCGAACTCGTGCGCCGGGATTACGAGGCCTCCGGCGGGCAGGAGGTGTTTCTCAGCTTCGAGGCCCCGGCAGGTGTGGCCGCGCTGCTGCGGCTGCGACGCCCCTCGACCGATGCGCCGGTGGTGCCGGCGTTACACCACGCGGCGCTGATCCGCGAGCTGCACACGTACGGCCGGCACCTGGCGCTGCACGACCGGGGCGGCGACGCGGCCCAGCATCGCGGCTTCGGGGCCAGGCTGATGGCGGAGGCGGAGCGGATCGCGCGCGAGGAGTTCGGCGCCCGGCGCATGGCGGTCATCGCCGGCGTCGGCGTCCGGGAGTACTATCGGCGGTCCGGGTACGTGCTCGAAGACACGTACATGGTGAAGGCGCTGTAGCCTGCGCCGCCGGCGATAAAAAAAGCCCCGCAGCGATTGCTGCGGGGCTGTGTGGTGTTTGAGGTCTTAGTTGACGAGCTTGTTCCCCGGGCGCTTGGGCGGATCGTTCTTCGGTCGCTCCGGCGCGGTCGGGTTGCTTTTAAAGGACGGGGTCAGGTCTTTGTTGATCTTCGCGTAGACCGGGTCCTCATCCTCGGAGGCGACGATGGCGCCGACCGGGCATTCCGGCAGGCACAGGCCGCAGCTGATGCAGACCTCAGGATCGATGATCATGAACTCCTGGCCCTGGTAGTCGCCGGGGTGGATGCATTCGACCGGGCAGACGGTCGCGCAGACCGCGTAGCGGTCTCCGAGGCACTTCTCCGTGATCACGTACGACATGCGCTTGCCTCCTGGTTACTCTGAAAAAACGACCCGACTATTCCCGTTCGGTATCGAGGACGAGATGCGAATCTGTGTCGGCAACGCCCTCGACCTGCCTGACGGTGGAGAGGATAACGGCGAATTCTTCATACGGTTCGGCATCCACGTAGGCGATCATGTCGTGTTCGCCGGTCACCTGGTAGACCATCTTCACGCCGGCCAGCCGGCTCACCGCCTGCTGGACCGACCGCTCTTTGCCTGGCCGGACATCAATCATGATAAACGCCTTCGGCATGGTAGGGGTAATTGTAGCGCAGCCGCCCCACGGGCACAAGGGCATGCAGATTGCGGCCTGCCACGCGGCAGCGTATCCTAGCCCCATGGCAACGAGTGAACAGTGGTGAGTGAACAGTGAAAAGTGAAGTGCAACAACTGCTGCATCGCGTTCCCATCGCACTGTTCACTGTTCACTGTTCACTGTTCACTCTCCTCTGCTCGGGATGTGTTTCCGCTCGTTCCTATATCGTGATCCGTCCGGTCGTCGACCTGCGCACGCAGCCGTCCTCGGCGGCGCCCTCGGGGCACGACCCGATGGAGGAAACGCAGCTGCTCTACGGCGAGCAGGTCCGCGTGCGCGAACGCCACGACGGCTGGGCCAGGGTGGAAGCGCTGGAACAGCCGGAGCACTCGCACGAGAACCGGTGGCAGGGGTATCCCGGATGGCTGCCAGAGGCGGCACTCGCCGAACCGCTGTGGGATGCTGCCCCGCCGAATCTGGTCGTCACCGACAAGTGGGTGCGCGCCTCTGAAGACGCCTATGGCCTGCAGCCCTCACCGTGGCAGTTCGCGCTCGGCACGTATCTGCATGGCGAAGATTTTGGGAACGCGCTCTGGCGCGTCGAGCTGCACGACGGCGCCTTCGTCTGGATCCGGCGCGATGCCGCACAGCTCCTTGAGACGCAGGCCAAGCTGACCGGCGCGCAACAGCGCGCCGCGATCCTGCGCGCGGCGCACGAGCTGCTCGGCGATGCGTACTACTGGGGCGGCCGGTCGCCGCGCGCCGAAGCCGCGGCCGGGCTGATCACCGGCGTGGATTGCTCAGCCCTCGTCAACCTCGCGTACCGCACGGTCGGCGTGACGGTGCCGCGCGACGCGCACGAACAGTTCCAGCGCGCCCGGCCGGTGCCGCAGCCGCAACCTGCCGACGTGGTGTTCCTCTCGGAGCAGGACAACCCGGCCAAAATCGTGCATGTCCTGCTCTACGCCGGCGACGACATGCTGCTGGAAAGCCCTGGCACCGGCTTGGGCGTCCGCCGGATCTTGGCCAAGGAACGGTTCGGCCGCTCCCTGGCCGAGCTGCCCTCCGGTTCGGTCATCGGCAGCCAGACCGTGACCTACGGCACGTTCCTGACTGAATGAGCGTCGCTGCCGCGGCCCTGGGCTGCGCAGCGCTGATGGCGTGGCTGACCCGGCGGCCGGCCTGGCAGCCGCTCTTCAACCGGCTCCCGCCTCCGCTGTGGTGCTACCTCCTTCCCGCGGTGCTCACGAGCATCGGCTGGCTGCCGGAGGACCCGGCTGCGGCGCGCGAGGTGATCGCCTGGCTGCTGCCCTTCGCCCTCGCGCTGCTGCTCTTGGGCGCCGACCTCCACGCGGTGACGCGCACCGGATGGAAGGCCCTCGCCGTGGCGGCTGCCGGCGCAGCCGGGGTGGCCGGCGGCGCGGTGCTCGCTGCCGTGGCGGTCAAGCCGTGGCTGCCGGTCGACGGGTGGAAGGGCGCGGGGGCGCTGGCCGGCACGTGGACCGGCGGCAGCATGAACCTCACCGCGCTGCAAGCGGTGCTGGACGTGCCGGACGCGGTCTTCGCGCCGCTGTTGCTGGTGGATGCGTTGATCGCGTATTCATGGATGGCGGTGCTGCTGGCAATCGCCCCGCACCAGCACCGGGTCGATGCGTGGTTGCGCGCCGCCCCGTCAGCTGAACACGGTCATGCCCAGGCCCGTACCCGAAGAAACGCTCCAGGACGCGTGCTCGTCGCACTCGCCTCGGCCGCCGCGCTGGCAGTGATGGCGCGCTGGATCGCGGCCCGGTGTCCGCTCGTGCCTGCCGTCCCCTCGCCGACCGCCTGGACGGTGCTGATCGTGACGACATCGGCCTTAGCGCTCTCTGCCTGGCGGCCCATCCGGAAGCTCGGCAGTGCAGCCGCGCCCCTGGGGTCATTCGCGTTGCTGGTTGTCTTGGCCGCCATCGGGGCGCAGGCAAGGCTCTCGGCCCTGCGCGCGACACCGGTGTGGCTTGCCTTCGGCGTGATCGTCCTGGCGGCGCACGCCGCGGCGCTGCTCATCGCCGGCCGAAGCCTGCGCGTGCCATCCGCAGTGCTCGCGACCGCAAGCCAAGCCAACATCGGCGGCGTCATTTCCGCGCCGATGGTCGCGGCGGCTTGGCAGCGGTCATTGGTGCCGATGGGACTGGCCCTTGCGACGGCCGGCAATGCCATCGGGACGTACGTGGGATGGGCGGCAGCGTGGGCCGCGCGGGCGCTACTGGGAGGCTGACGGGCTTACGGAATCGAACGGAACACGGCGATGACCTTGCCGAGGATGGACAAGGGGTGAGACTTGGCGACCATCAACGGCTCCATCGACGGGTGCTCAGGCTGCAGCCGCACGTGGTCGCCGTCCTTGAAGAACCGCTTCACCGTCGCGTCATCCCCGAGCAAGGCCACGACGATGTCCCCGTCATCGGCGGTCGGCTGCTGGCGGACGATCACGTGGTCGCCGTCGAGGATGCCGGCGTTGATCATGCTGTCGCCGCGCACCCGCAACGCGAAGTGCTGCGCGCCGTCGGAGAGCTTGGCAAGCGAGCCGTCCACCACTACGTGCCCTTCGACCTGCTCCTGCGCCAGCATCGGGGCCCCGGCCTGGATGCGGCCGAGGATCGGCACGCGCACCGCGTGCTCGAAGGGCTCCATGACATCGAGCAGGCTGATGCTGCGGGCGCGGGACTCGCGCTTGAGCAACCCCTTCTTCTGAATGGCGTCCAGGTGCGAGGTCACGCCGCGCAAGCTCTTGATACCGAGCTTGGACCCTAGCTCGCGGATCGTAGGCGGGTAGCCCCGCTCCTTAATCCAGGCGCGGATCGCCTCAAGCACCGTCTGTTGCCGCGTGGTCAGCTTCTTCGTCGCCATCAGGTCCTCGGATTGAGCATACTAGACAGGCGTCTAGCCGTCAAGACGCCTGGCGGCGCGCTTGCCTGACGGACGCGACCGTTTCCGCGAGGCTGGCGCGCACAATCGCCAGCTGCGCATCCGTGAGCGGGTAGTCGAAGAGCCGCTGCAACATCCGCAGGTTCTGCCGCAGCGAGGCGAACGCCGGGGACCAGGCACGCGCAGCCACATGCCGGCGTCCGATCGCGGCGAAGAGCGTCGCGGCGGCGAGTGCAGCCGGCACGTCCGACGGCACATTGTGCAGCGCGTTCAAGTATGCGTTGAGCGCCTCCTCCGGCTTACCGGCCTCTTCGAACCCGCGCCCCAGGCGGGTCCAGTACTCCAAGGCCCGCGCCGGCTCGGCGAAACGGATGTCGTCATCCGGGATCATGTCGATGCCCCACGCGTCCCGCACCGGAAAACTGAACAGGTGCAGCCGCAGCTCGCGGGGTGTCCCGCCCCGGAAGACCAGTACGGTCGTCTCCGCGACCCGGCCTTTCAGCGCCTTGGACAGGGCTGCAAACTCATCGATCGTGCGGACCGCTTCGCCGTGCACGCGCACGATGACGTCTTCGGCGCGCAGGTCTGCCCGGTACGCTTGCGCTGACGGGTCGACATTGACGACACGGACACCGACAGGGCTGTCGGCGACCACAACCCCGCGGAACAGCGACGGCCAGGAACCTGCAGCCGCAATAGTGACTGGTGAATAGTGACTAGTGACTAGTAAAAAACAAAAAGCGAAGAAAAATATGCGTGAAATTTTTCTCATCCACTGATCACTAGTCACCAGTCACTAGCCACTTGTTGTCATAGCATGGTGCTTCCGCGGATTGCGACGTCCACGAGTAAGAGCGCGAGCGCGGCCAGCACCCAGAGGCTGAGCAGCGGCTCACGGCTGGTCACCGGAACCGCAGGCGGCAGAAACGCGGCATCGCCGGAGCCATAGATGCCGCCGGTGGCGTCGGCCAGCTCGCGCAGGAGTGGCTCATTCGGCGCCTGCCCTGGACGCTCAAGCACTGCAGCCGGCGAGCCCACCTGGATCCACCGAGAAGCGAACGCAGCGTGATTGCCGTCGTGCGATTCGAGCACGAGCTGGTACCACCCGGCCGCCAACCCTTCGAGCGACGCGGTCCAGCGCCATGGCCCGGTCTGCACCAGCGACAGTGGCGTTGCCTGCGCGCCGGCTGCATCTTGTAAGTGACCGCGCGGGTCCTGCAGCATGCCTTCGAGCACGAGCTGCGGCACGCCGCGGCCGCGGTCCACCCAGACGAACAGCTCCTCCTCGATGCGCGGCCGCATGGCCCAGCGCACGACCTGCGACCAGAACGCCTCGAAACCAGGCCATTCGATCCATCGCGGCGACCACCGTGCTTCCGCATCGGAGGTGAACACGGCGACCCGTCCCAGGCCCACCGTCCACCGGGCCAGCAGCGGATCCGGCGCATCGCCTGCCTGCACCAGCAGATCCACCTGCGCGCCAGGCTTCGGCGTGGCCGTGAAATAGCCTTTCAGGCTCGGCCACTCGCGCACGTCTTCGAACCACTCCGCGGTCGGGCTGCGGGTCGGACGGTACAAGCCTTCTGTGTACGGCAACGTGCCGAGCCGGTCCTTCGTATCGCGCGCCACCAGCTTCGGCAGATCGTCCAAGCTCCGGAGCTGGTAATACGTGCCACCCGTCGCACCGGCGATCCACTGCAGGTAGTCCTCATTGATGAACGCGCTGCCCACGCCGATCGTGCTGACCGTGACCCCGTCGCGGCGGAAGGACTCCACGAGCGCGTGATAGGCCTCCTTGCGGAACGGCGTGTTGCCGTCGGAGAGCAAGAGGATGTGTTTGACTTTCGCGTCGGTCGCATCCAGCCGGCTCTTAGCGACCATGAACGCCGGATACGCGTCGGTGCCGCCGGAGGAGTGCAGCATCACAAGCTTGTCCACGATGACCTGCCGCGCCTGGCCGACCGGCTGCACTTCCACGACGACGTACGCGCGCGCATCGAACGCGAACACGCCGGCCAGATCCTCCGGTTGCAGTTGATTGACCAGCTCCACGGCCGCGCGTTTGGTCGCAGCCAGCCGGGCGCCTAACATCGACGCGGAACGGTCGATCAGCATGACCATGCACACGCGGCGGTGGGCTTCTTGCAGGCCTTTGGCGTCGAACGTCACCGGCAGCACCGCGTCGATCGGCGCCGGGGCTGCTACTTCCGCGGCCACATCTCCGCCGAGGCCCACCATGACCAGCCCGCCGCCGCCCTGCAGGTAGGCCTGCACCGCCTCGGCCTGTGGCTGGGTGATGGCCGACTTCGGCACGCTGGCCAAGACCATGGCGTCGTACGGTTGCAGCGCGGCCGGATCAGCCGAGAGGTCTGACGGCCGGGCCAGCGTGATGTCCATCTCGCGGCGCTTAAGCGCCGCGGCCACCCACGGCAGGCTGCCTGGATCCTCATCCACGACCAACACCCGGGGCGGGCCTTGCACTTGCGTGAACGCCTGGCGCGTTTCCTGCAGGCCGGCAGCCGGCACGTTTAGGCTGACATCCACCTGTGCGGCCCCGGTCTGGATCGCCGGGACTGACGCGGTGATGACTTGCCAGCCTGGCCGCAGCACGATGCGGCGGCTCTGCAGCGGCACGCCGGCGAGGCCGACGGTCACCGTGCCGGCGGCGTTGCGGTCTCCAGCATGGTGCACGACGACGCGGATGGGGATGGATCCGCCGCGATCCGCAGCCGGCGGCACGACCAGGGATTCCCACGTGGCCGTCTCTGCTGACTGGACCGAGACCGGTTCCGGGTACACGCTCAGGCCCAAGCGCCGAAGGTGCGGCAGCACGCGCTGGATGCTGCCCGAGGTTTCGCGTCCGTCGCTGAAGAGGATCACGCGCCCACCGCCGCCCGGCAGTAGGCCGAGCGCTTCGAACAGCGCGCCTTCCAGCTGCGTCTGCCGGCCGTCCACCGACACGGCTTGCAAGGCAGCGCGGATGCGCGCCGGGTCATCCAGCCGGGCCTGGCCCAGCGGCTCGGCGACCGACGCGCCGGCACCGAAGGCAACGATGGCGCGGGGTACCTGCGCCGGGCGTCGGGCGTCGAGCGAGGCGATGCGCGCCGCGACCCATGCCTGCTGGCGCGGATCCATGCTGTCAGACCGGTCAACGACGTACACGACGCGCTGCGGCTGCACCTTGGTGACGACCCGCGTGCAGCCGCCCCAGAGTGCTGCGCACACGCACACCACCGCTCCGGCCCGCGCAGCGACGGCCAACCGCCGCCGGTCCGCCGGCAACGGCACGCGCCGGCCGCTCCACGCGATCCCGCCCACCGCAGCGGTGGTCAGCAGCCATTCGAGGGTGTTCATCCCCCCACCTCTTCGAACACCTGCGCTGCGTTACGCGCAGCGCAGGTTTGCCGACCTCTGGTCGGCAAACGCCCCCCGTTGGGGGGCATGTGCCGAAGAGGTGGGGGGATCATCCACGGCCTCCCCGGCGCACGTACCACCACCACTCCAGCAGCAACAGGCCCAGCCCCAGAGCCAAGGCGGTCTTGGCCAACGGCTGCGGGATCCGGGGCCGCGCTGCGCCAGGCAGCGGCTCAGGGAGCGGGCGCCACGTGGAGGCCTGCTCCAGCAGATTGGACTCCTGCGGATCAAGGAAGTTGACCGCGCGCGTCAGGACGATGCCGCCGGCCCGGATGGTGTACAGCCCGGCGCGCGTCGTCTGGTCGTAGCGGAATGCGCCCCCGCGGTGCTCGATCCGGTCAGCCCCTCCGTCCGGCCGCGCCACGATCACCGTGCCGGCCGGCAGCGACGGAACGGTCAACGGCTCGCCGGTGTGGACCACATCCGCGTGGTCCATGACCCACCGCAAGCTGTTGTAGAAAAGGAGCACCAGCGGCGTCGGCGACGGGGTGGCCAGCGGATCGAGCTGCATCGTCACGCAGCGCCGGCCGCCTTCATCTGACGCGATCGCGACCGGGATCCGCTCGCCGCCGGCGATGCCCCACACCGCCGGCTCGCCGGAGATCTCGCCGGCCGGTGCGGCCAACGACGCGGCCACCGGCATGACCGGCGGCAAGTAGGCGGCCACCGGGTGGTCGGCCGCGAACCAGTGGGAGACGCGTAACTGCGCCCCGGCGCGCGCGAAGACGATGGCGGCTGCCGCGGCCGCCGGCACGCGAACCGGATCATCGGTGACCACCACGAACGGGCCATGCTCCGGCGGTGCCGCCTGCCACACCAGCCCTTCACACGCGTTGAGCCAGGCGCCGATGCGCCGCAGGAACTCCGGGTCCTCGGACTGCACCGCCACCGGCCACGCGGCCGCGCGATGGATCGGCAGCCGCGCGGTGTTGTCCAACGCCAGCGCATCGTCAGAGGCGCGCAGGGTCAACTCGATGAAGCCGTCCAGCGGCTCGGCGATGGGCAGCGGCACGCTGCGGCGTTCATGCGCCGCCAACTCGAGCGAGGCTTCTGCCACATTGCGGCCCCTGTGGCGAGCGGTGATCCGTGCGGTGGCCGGCCCGGTTGAAAAATTCTGGACGGTGGCCACGACCCGGTCAGGGGCCTGGCTGCACAGCGACCGCTGCGCCTCCAATCCGACGAACGCCACGTTCGGCGCGGCCGATCCGACGGTCGCAAACTCCACGCCAGGCACCGGCGCCGGCGCCGGCTCGTCCGTCACCACGATCACGTGATCGGGACGGCGGCCCAGCAGCGCCTGACCGATGTGCGCAGCGGTCGCCAGGCTCCCACCCATCTCGCCGAGCTGAGCGCGGGCAACCGCCTCCCGGGTCTCGGCAGCATCGGCCACCGGTTCCTGGGTCAAGGGTGCGACCGGCGCGGTCGTCACCACGAACCGGGCACCCTGCACCGCCTCGATGCGCTCACGCGCACGCCGCTTCGCGTTCTCGAAGACGGTCCCTGCACCGGCGCGGGCCCCGAGGCTCGCAGAGGTGTCGAGCACGATGAGCGACGTCGATGCTGGATGGCTCCACCGGATGGGGCGCATCAGCGCGGCCACAAAGAGCACCAGCGCAGCACACTGCAGCCAGAACAGCGCGTTCACATGCAACCGCCGGCGGCGCTGCGGCGGCCGCTGCAGCAAGCGCTCAAAGGGTGCCAGGCTCGGGACTTCGATCTGTTGCCGGGTCGCAGCCAACCGCCAGAGCCAGAGGAGCGGTCCGAGGCTGGCCAGGCCGAAGAGGGCCAGCGGCATGAGGAACGTCATGGGGTTATTCCAGGAAGTGGCGGGCCGGCAGCGTCTCGAACAGCAGCCGCGACAACGGCTCGTCGGTCAGATGGCGCGCGAATGCGATGCCTTCCCGCTTGCAGAACCGGGCGAGGTGCTCGTTGTGCTCAAGCACCGCCTGTTCCAGCTCCTGCGAGCTGTAGCCGAGCTGATGCGTCAGCCCGGTCTCCGCATCCACGAGCCAGCCGCCGCGGAACAGTTTCGCAGGGTGCAGCTCCTGGGGCATGAGGACCTGCAGCAGTTTGACCTCCATGTGCCGCAGCCGCAGCAGGTGCAACGCGCGGAAGAGGCGGGCCGGGCGTGCCATGCCGTCGGTGATCAGGATCGCTTGCCCGCCGCGAAAGCGCAGCTGGGCCGCGGCGCGCGGCACCCACTCATCCGGCTCTGCGTGGCCCGAGGCGGTCCGGCCTTCGAGCGTCTCCGCCAGGCGCAGCACGTCGCTGCGACGGCGCGCCCAGGACCCAGCGGTGATGGCACCTGGCTGCATCCAGCTCATGCGCACGCGGTGCCGGCCCCCGAGCGCGACGTACCCCAGGCACAGCGCGGCCTGGCAGGCGCGGGCGAACTTCTCCGGCGATGGCAACGCCATGGACCGCGTCGCGTCCACGATCACCTCGACCGAGAGCTCGATCTCCTCGCGGTACGTCTTGATGAAGAGCTTGTCCAAGCGCGCGTACAGGTTCCAGTCAATCGTCCGAATGTCATCGCCAGGATGGTAGGGGGCATGCTCGGCAAACTCGACAGAGGAACCGCGCCGGTTGACCGCGTACCGGCCGCCCAAATGGGCGCCGGCGCGGACCGTGCGAACGCTCAGGGAGAGCGCGTCCAGACGCGCGAGCAGCGACGGGGTCAGCCACGACGGCAACGCCATGGCGGGTTAATGCGCCGAACGGACCGGCCCGGTGAGCTCGGTAAGGATATCGGCCGCGGTCCGGCGCTCAGCCTCTGCCTCGAAGGAGAGGATGACGCGGTGGGTCAACGCAGGCAACAACACGCGGTCCACGTCCTCGTAGCTGACGTTGACCCGGCCATCCAACAGCGCGCACACCTTGGCGCCCAGCACCAGCGCCTGCGCCCCGCGAGGTGAGGCGCCGTAGCGGAGCCACTGCTTGGCCCCAGCGCCATCGGCATCCGGACGGGTGGCGCCGACGAGCCGCACGATGTACTGCTCGACAGGGCTTGCGACCAGCACCTCGCGGACCAGGTGCCGGGCGTCGCGGATCCATGCCGCGGCGTGCGAGGCCGGCAGCACCGTCGCGGCCTGGGTGGCTTGCGGCGCCGTCGTCTGCCGGATGATGCGCGACAGGTCCGCATCGTTGGGGTAGCCGACGAAGATCTTGAACAGAAAACGGTCCATCTGGGCTTCCGGCAGCGGGTACGTGCCTTCCATCTCGATCGGGTTCTGCGTGGCGATCACGAAGAACGGGTCATCCAGCTTCGAGGTGGCCCCGGCCACGGTGACTTGACGCTCTTCCATCGCTTCCAACAGCGCGGACTGGGTCTTCGGCGTGGTGCGGTTGATTTCATCGGCGAGCAGGATGTTCGTGAAGACCGGGCCGCGCGCGAACTCGAACGACTTTACGCCGCCGCGCTCCACGACCAGCTGCGTGCCCAAGATGTCGGCCGGCATCAGATCCGGCGTGCACTGCACGCGCTTGAAGTCCAGCCCCAGCGTCCCGGCGAAGGTCTTGGCCAACAGCGTCTTCCCCAACCCTGGGACGCCTTCCAACAGCACATGCCCTCCGGCAAAGAAGGCGATCAGGAGGCGTTCGATGACGTCCGGCTGGCCGATGATGACCCGGCCGATCTCTTCGCGCAGGCGCTGCAGCGTCTCGCGGAACTGGTCCGGCGTCACACTCATCGGCTCTCCTGTGCGCCTGGTTGCAAGCGCTCGAATGCGCCGCGGTACTCGGGCGGGATCGGCTGCCGCGCGGCCGCGGCGTCCTCGGCCGAGGGAGCATCAGACAGCGCCGTCTCTTCGCGCTCAGCCTTCGGAGCGTCGCGGTCAATCCGGCCCGAAGCCTCGCCCACGCCGCCGCCGGTGCGCGGCGACGTCGACGGCGCGTCATCCGTCTTCAGCTGAATCGGGACCTGGTGCTTGCCTGCCTCGGGCAGCGGCTCAGCGCCTCCGAGGAGCTCGCCGCCAGGGGCGGTGCCTGGCGCCGGGTTGGGGTTATCGGCCCTGGCCAACTGCGTCTCCATCTGCTGCAGCTCTCCTGATAATTCTTGTAACAGCTCCTGAATGTCCGCTTTCATCGCATCCTGCTGCGCGCCGCCGGCCTGCTGAACCTGGGCGCTTGATTTCGATTGGCCTTGTGGGCCTGGTTGCGCCTGACCGGCCTGAGACCCTTGGCTCTGCTGAGACGATGCAGACTGCTGGCCTTGGCCCTGGCCTTGTTGCGGCTGGCCTTGCGCGTGTTGGCGTTGGTCTGGCTGTGCTTGGCCGGTGCGCGCGTCACGCTGGTCCCCAGCGTGCGGCGACGCCTGATCAGACGACAACGGCGATCCTGGTTGAGACGGCGTGCCATCCTGCGACGGCGCGCCTGAGGGCTGCTGTGGCGATGCGCCTGGCTCCTCCGGAAGCGAGACGCGCGGCGCGGTCTCTGTGTTGCGCGAACGGCTTGCCATCTGCAGGAACGGGTTGTGTCTCGGCCAGAGGAGCAGCGCGAGCAGCAAGACCCCGACGGCGGCCGTGGGCCGCCTCATGAGCGGCGGCAACTGCAGCTGCCCAGCGCTGACCCGCTGCTCCGCGTCGGCAAGCAGCGTCGGCAGCAGCGAAGGTGGCGGATCCGCGTCGCCGAATTCCTGGACCGTCACGAGCCGCTGCTGCAGCCCGAGCGCGTCGTCTAACCGGCGGACACTGTCAGAGGATCGACGCCAACCGTACCACCCGTTCCATGCCGAGGCGACCGCCCATCCCGCGGCCGCGGCCATGAGCGCGACGCTCCACGGCGCCTGCACACGCCAGACGGCGGCTGCGGCAAGCCCAGCCGCAAGACAGACGGCCAACGCAGCCTGGACTGCGATCCGCCGGCGGAAGGCATGCCGGTACTGCGCGATCAGGCGGGGCCAGTCGGTCACAGGAGCGGGCGAACGTCGTAGTGGCCGGCGATCATCCGGCCATCGTGCACGGTTTCATCGACCCAGACGCGGGCAGGCAGCCCTGGCGCAAGCGACGCGGCCGAGGCCGGCGCGCCTGACGCATCGCCAGGTTTCACGTGGCCGCCCAGGTCCACGCGCTCGCGTTTCTCATTCACACGATCCATCTCCCGCTTCACAACCAGGCCGGCCATGGTCCCGAGCACGCTGCCCATCGGGACGCCGATGCCCGGTGCGATGGCGCCGCCGAGGATCGCTCCGATCGTTTGCCCTGCTTGATGGGGCATCACGTTGGCGCAACCAGCACTCAGCAACAGACTGGCAGACAGGAAGATGGCGCGGAATGACATCACGTTTTGTTATGCTACTCCTCGCGGCTGATGTTGACAAGCCAGGCCGGCGACCACACAATAGCCAGAACGCACCGCACGCAAGCGAGCACACACCAAGACATCGCATGACCGCCGCCATCTCAGTCGACAGGCTCACCAAGCGCTACGACGCCTCCGAGGCGTTGGCCGGCATCTCGTTTGAGGTCCAGCCCGGGGAGATCGTCGGGTTCTTGGGCCCGAACGGAGCCGGCAAGACGACCACGCTCCGCATCCTGACCGGCATGATCGCGCCGACCGCTGGCACCGTCCGCATCAACGGGCTGGACGTGCAGGAACAGTCCTTGGAGATCCGCCGCCGCATCGGTTACTTACCTGAGCACATCGCGCTGTACCCGGAGATGCGGGTCTCCGAGTACCTCGATTACCGCGCCAAGGTCAAAGGCGTGCGCGCCGCCGACCGGCGCGCCCGCATCGCCACGGCCTATGACCAGTGCGCGCTGGGGGACGTTTCCCGCAAGCTGATCGGCCGGCTCTCGAAGGGCTACCGCCAGCGCGTGGCCCTCGCCGACTGCCTCCTGGCACAGCCGAAGATCCTCATCCTGGATGAGCCGACCGTCGGGCTGGACCCGCACCAGATCCGGCAGACCCGGGAGCTCATCATCGCCCTCGGCCGCACCACGACCATCCTGCTGTCCACGCACATTCTTCCGGAAGTGGAGATGGTGTGCCAGCGCGTCGTCATCATCGACCGGGGACGCATCGTCGCCGAGGACTCGCCGCGCGCGCTGCGGCAACGGCTGCACGGCCGGCAGGTCCTGGGAGTGCAGCTGGCCGCCGAGCCTTCCGCGGCCCAGGCCGCACTACAGACGCTGCCAGGGGTCGCAGCCGTCACGCTGCGCGGCCAGGCCGAAGGCTACGCTGCCTTCGAGGTCGAGGCCCAGCCAGGGACCGACCTGCGCGATCCGGTGTTCCGCCTCGCGGTGGCGCGGCAATGGGCGCTGCGCGAGCTGAGCAGCCGCTCCGCCTCGCTCGAAGACGTGTTCATCCAGCTCACCACCCACGAAGAGCACGCCTGATGGGCAACCTCCTGGCGCTGACCGAGCACGAGTTCAAATCGCTCTGGTACTCGCCGATCGCCTACACCGTCGGCGCGCTGTTCCTCTTCCTGCAGGGGTTCGTCTTCTGGCTGCTGCTCATGGTGATGAACGACCCGCGGGTCGACCCGGCGCTCACCATGGCGCAGTTCTTCTTCGGCGGCACGTTCTTCTACTGGTTCTCCGCGCTGATCATGGCGCCGCTGTTGACGATGCGCGCCTTCAGCGAGGAGAAGCGCACCGGCTCCATCGAGCTGTTGCTGACCGCCCCGGTGACGGACACGCAGGTGGTGCTGGCCAAATTCTTCGGCGCATGGTCCGCGTACGTCCTGCTCTGGGCGTCGACCGGCGTGTTCTTCCTGCTGCTGCGCCGCTACACCGTGTTCGACTGGGCGCCGGTCGCCGGCGGCTTCGTGGGCAGCTGGCTGCTCGGGGCCGTGCTGATCGCCGCCGGGATCCTGGCCTCGAGCCTGACCCGCAACCAGATCATCGCGGCACTCCTGAGCTTCGTCGCGCTCCTGCTGCTCTTCTCCGTCGGCCTGCTGGAGATCTTCATCAAGGACCCGGAAACGCTGAAGTTCCTGCACCAGGTGTCGGTCATGGAGCACGTGGGCACCTTCGCGAAGGGCATCGTGGACACGCGCTCGCTTATCCTGTACGCCTGCCTGACGGCCGCCTGTCTCTTCGCCACCATCCGCGTAGTCGGCTCGCCCCGGTGGCGAGCATGAACGAAGCGACACGCATTGCGGATTGCGGAATGCGGAATGCGAAATATTACGCACAATCCGAAATCCGAAATCCGAATTCCGCAATGCGCGCATTCTGGGAGCCACGTTGATGTGGCGCAACGCGCTTCGGTCTCTCAACATGGCGGCCATTGTGACGCTCATGGGCGTCCTGTTCATCCTGGTGACCTGGGTCTCCGGCCGGCGCTACGCGCGCTGGGACTTGAGCCGGCAACAGCTCTCCACCCTGTCCGGGCAGACGCGACAGGTCCTCGACGGGCTGCAGGAGCCCCTCCGGCTGACGCTGTTCTTCGAGCCGGGGCACCGGCTGCTGCCGCTGGTGAAGGACCTGGCGCAGGAGTACGAGCGGCTCAGCCCGCGCATCAGCGTCGTCGAAGTGGACCCGCAGCAGGACATGGCCCGCGCACAGCAACTTGTGCAGGAGCTTGCGATCGACGCGCCGAACGTCATGATCGTCCAGTCCGGCGCCAGACATAAGCGCCTCTCGGAAGCCGACCTGGCCGAGTTTGATTACGCCGCGATGACGGTCGAGGCTGAGCCGCGCGTGAAAGCCTTCAAGGGCGAGGCCGCGGTCACCTCGGCGATCCTCAGCGTCACGCAAACAGCGCAGCCCTTGGTCTGGTGCACGACCGGCCACGGCGAGAAAGCGATCGACTCGACCGACCCGATGGGGCTGGCGGACCTGAAGCGCCATCTCGAACAGCAGAACATGCGCGTCGAGGCGGTGTCGCTGCTGGAGCGCCAGGCGGTGGATCCGGACGTGGACCTGATCATCCTGGCCGGCCCGACGCACCGGTTCGTGGACCAGGAGCTGGCACTGCTGGACGCGTTCCTGGCGCGCGGCGGCGGCGTGCTGGTCTTGTTGGATCCGCTCACCGATTCAGGCCTTGAGCCGTGGCTCGCCCGCGCCGGGATCACCGCGGATAACGACATCGTCGTGGACCCGGCCCTGCTGCTGCCGAACGTTTCACCCGGGAACCTGCTCGTGATGACGTATTCGGAGCACCCCATTGTCCGGAAAATGAAGACGCTGATGACGCTCTTCCCCCTGGCGCGGTCCATGCGGCCCTCCGAGGCACCGGTCGAGGCTGTCACGGTCAAGCCGCTCGCGCTCACCTCGCCCAAAGCCTGGGGTGAGATGTCTCCGCGCAATGAGGAATTCAAGTTCGATCCGGCCGTGGACATCCCGGGCCCGTTGGCCGTTGCGGCCGCGGCTGAGCGCGCGACCGCCCCCGCGGCTACGGATCCGGCCGGCCTGGGACAGCCTGGTCGCGTGGTGGCGATCGGCGATTCGGACTTCGTCGTCAACGCCCAGCTCGCGAACATCGGCAACCGCGACTTCCTCCAAGGCGCCGTACAGTGGCTGGCAGCGCAGGAGCAGCTCATCGGCATCGGCCCCAAAACCCTCGAATCGCTCAAGCTCTCGCTGACTGCGGGACAGCTCTCCCGCTCGCGCCTCTTGCTCTTGCTCGGCTTCCCCGGGCTGCTCCTCGCCACAGGGTGTGCCGTGTGGTGGCGTAGAAGATCATAGAACGTTGGCCGGTTCGCGGGTTCGCGAGTTTTCCGGTTCTTCCGCAACCCGCTAACAAGCCAACAGGCTAACCCGAAAACAAATGCGTTGGAACTCGACAGTCGTTCTGCTGCTCCTGACCATCGCGGTCGGTGCCTACGTCTCGCTGTACGAGCTGCGGCAGCCGGACCGTGAGACCCGCCGCCGCCAAGCCACGGAAGTCTGGGACGTGCCGGATGACGCGGCACGCTTGAGGCTGGCGTGGACCGGACGACCGGAGGTCGTCCTGGTCCGGGATGGCGCAAACTGGCGGCTTGCGCCTGGCGGGTACCGGGCTGATCCTCACTACGTGGCAGGCGTGCTCGGGGCGTTGCGGCTGCATGCGTCACGGACGCTGACTCCACACGCCTTGGCAGAGTTTGGACTTGCGCCGCCCGAGGCGTCGCTCACGATCGATCAGCGCACGCTGCTCATTGGCCGCCTCACGCCGGTGCCGGGGAGCCGGTACGTCAAGCTCGCCGACCGGCCCGAGATCCATGTCGTGGATGCGGCGGCCATCGAGGCGGCTGACAAACCAGCCGAGCATTTCCGCGACCGCGCGCTGTTGCGGATCGAGCCCTGGGAGATGCGCCAGGTCGTATGGATGGATCAGGACCGGGTCGTAAAAGTCTCGCGCAACGGCGATGCCTGGCAGCTCGGCGAGCCGCCGCAGCCAGCGGATGACCAAGCCGTGATGCGCTGGCTTACCCAGTGGAGCAGCCTGCCCATCAGTGCATTCGTGAACGACGCGGCACAGCCTGCGGATCGCGACGCGGCCAGGCTCGGCGCGTCAGCCCAACGGCTTGAGCTGACGTTGGATGGCGGACGGACGCTCACCGTCAGCCTCGGAGCCGCGGTGCCGGAGCATCCGGAGCTGCGTTACGCCGGCCGCGATGATGAGCCGGCCCAACTCTACGGCGTCGCCGAGGCTGACCTGGACGTGCTGGAGCAATCGTCGGAAGGGTTAGAGAAGAAAGACGCGCCGGCCGAGGCCGCGCCAGGCGCTTAGCGGGCGCGCGAGAGGATGTACGACCGGGCGCGCAGCATGCGCTGCGCGACGGTGACGTGCACGAGCCCCACCAGCACGACGAGCATCCACCAGAACAGGTCCCGCCCCAACAGCCGCCAGCCCAGCACGTCACTCAACGCATAGCTGCCGACGAACAGCAGATCGCGCTCGGTGCGCTCCATCAGGTCCGGCCACTCCTGGTTCGTCACCGGCGCTTCCATCGCGGCCCGCGCCTTGGCATAGCTGACCAGCAGCGAACCGACAATCATGGCCATGCTCAAGACCCAATAGCCGGTGGCCGAGGCGACCGTCAGGACCACGATCGCCTCGAAGTACCGGTCGCACATCGCATCCAGGTACGCGCCGAACTTGCTCACCTTCCCGCCCAGCCGGGCCACCAGCCCATCGAGCGCGTCCAGCGCGCCGATCGCCGCGATCAGCACGCAAAACAGCACAACCTCGCGCGTGCGGAGGAACCACCAGCATGCGAGTGCGCCAAGGACCGGCGTCGCAAGGGTGAGGGCGTTCGGGGAGATGCCGGCCGCGAGCAAGGCCCGCGCCAGCGGGGAGAACGAACGGTCGATCCGGGCTTTGTAGCGGGTGTTGATCATCCCCCCACCTCTTCGATACACGCCCCCCTGCGGGGGGCGACTGCCGACCCAGGGTCGGCAGATTTGCGCTGCGCGGAGCGCAGCGCAGGTGTTCGAAGAGGTGGGGGGATCACTGCGCAGCCGCCGCCGGTTCGACACCGGTGACGGTGACGTCGAACTGGAGCGTCTTGCCGGCCAGCGGGTGGTTCAGGTCCAGGATGATGTCGTCCTTGCGGACTTCCCGGACGCGGCCTGCGAAGACAACACCATCCGGCCGCTTGCCGCGGAGCACCAGGCCGACGGCCGGCTCAGCACCCTTCGGGAGTTGGCTCTTGGCGATCTCGACAAAGGCGCGGGAGTCCACCTGGCCATAGCCTTGCTCCGGCGCGACGGTGACCTTCTTCGTGTCCCCGACAGTCAGGCCGGCCACCGCCTGCTCCAGCCCGGGAATGATCTGCTTCCGCCCCTGCACGTACTTGAACGGGCGCTCCTTCGTGCTGGCATCCACCACCTGGCCATCCACCGTCAAGGTATAATCCAACGTGACTTGCATGTTGTCCGTGATAGCCACTGGCTTCGCCTGTCTGTCAGCCGCTGTCGCAGGCGCCATGTGCGTCCAGCAAACTCCTAACACCAATAGCAACAATAGGTAACGAGAATGCGTCGGTGTGTTCATGTTTTTACCCTAGCCCATCCGCCAACCAAAATCAAGGACAATCCAGAATCGGCTCCATGCATTGAAAGGTTGGCACAGAATGTGCTATAGTACGAAAAACCTCCTGCATGACCATCCAAATCCGTCAGACGATTCAGCAACGGCTCTTGATGGCGCCAAACGTCACCCTGGCGCTGGAAATCCTTCGCATGCCCACCCTGGAACTTCAAATGTTCCTCCACCAGCAGGCCGAAGAAAACCCGCTGCTCGAACTGGAAGAGCCAGCCACGCCTGAAACCGATGCGGCGCCGGCCGGGGAACCTGGGACCGGTCCTGGGGCGGATGGCCCGGCGTCTCAAGATGACTGGTCGCCCCAGTGGAGCGAAGCTGAAAGCGACGAGGACGGCCGCACCCAAGAACCTGGGCTGGCCAAGGCCCAATCCCTGCACGATTGGTTGTTCATGCAGCTGGGGTGTTTGCGGATGACGACTGAGCAGCGGCGGCTGACCCTAGCGCTGGTGCAGCAGTTGAACGAAGACGGGTATTTGGAAGGCTCGCTGGAGGAGCTGGCCGCAGAGTACCAGGTCGAGCTGGCCGCCATGGGGGGCGCGCTGCGCATCCTGCAGAGCTGCGACCCGCCGGGTGTCGGCGCGCGCGATGTGCGCGAGTGCCTCCAGCTGCAGCTCGCACAGCAACCGAACCCGGACCCGCTCGCCGCGCGCATCCTGCGCGATCACTTCGAACTCCTCACCCAGCAGCGCTTCACCGCTATTGCCCACGCGGTGGCGGCCTCGCTGCCGGAAGTCGAGCGGGCGTGCGCAGCGCTGACGCGCCTGACGCCGCGTCCCGGCATGGCGTTCACCGGCGACCTGCCGCCGTCGGTCGTGCCGGACTTGATCATCCTCCAGCGCGACAACCACTACGATATCGAGCTCAACGATACCGGCCTGCCGCACATCGGCATCAACCGCGCGTACCACCGCATGCTGCGCGACCCGCGCACGCCCGAGGAGGCGCGCGCCTACTTGCTGAAGAAATTCCGGCAGGCGAGCTGGGTTGTGAAGTCGATCGATGAGCGTAACGCGACGATGCTGGCCATCGGCCGCTGCCTCATCAGCCTGCAGCGCGAGTTCGTCGAGCACGGCCCGAAAGCGCTCAAACCGCTGACACAGTCGCAGGTGGCCGGACTGATCGGCCGCCATCCCTCCACCGTCAGCCGCGCGGTGGCCGGCAAGACGATCGACACGCCCTACGGGGTGTTCCGGCTCGAGCAGCTCTTCGCCAGCGGAGTGCCGCAGCACGGCTCGAACGAGGAGCTCTCCGACGCGGCCATCAAGTCGGAGATCGAGCGGCTGGTCAAGGAGGAGGATATCGCGCGCCCGCTCAGCGACGAGCGGCTCGCGCAGTCGCTCGCGCAGCGCCACATCTCGGTCGCCCGGCGGACCGTGGCGAAATACCGGACCAGCCTCAGGATCCTGCCGGCCCACTTGCGGAAGAAGCGCTAACCCGTCGTCGCCTGCGCCGCCGGCACGTTCGCCAGGCGCAGCCCGCCCAGCGCAGCCGAGGCCAGCTCCAGCAGCCGCTTCAGCAGCTCGACGTGCTCCTCGGTGAACCGCCGGGACACGGTGCCGCTGCGCAAGTTCAGCACTCCGATCGGCTCCTCCACCCCGGCCGTTGCCAGCGGCGCGATCAGCGAGGACACAATGTCCCGCCGGCTCATGCGTAGCAACAGCCGCACGTCGGTCGTGTCACGGTCCACCAGCAGGATGCGCCGCTCCGCCACAGCCAAGCCGGCGAGCCCTGCCCCACGCGGCTGATAGGTGCCGGCAATCACTGTACCGCTCAACCCTTGCGCAGCTTTGATCTGCAGCGCCTGCCCGCCTTCGTCAAAGAGCATGACCGAGCCGCCTTCCGCATGCGTCGCGGCAAGCGATGCCTTGAGCAACGCCTGCACAATCCGGTCGGTATAGCACGACGTCACGGCCTGGTGCACACGCGGCCCGGCAAGGGCTGGCGGCAGCTGGCGAGTTTGGAACGCGCATTGCGCGAGCGATGTGCCCACATCCTCCAGGAGGCTCAGCAGGGACCGGGTGGCGGCGTGGGTGCACAGCTTCAGCGAGAGAAGGAGCGCCCACAGCGCGGCGCCGTCCTGCCCGAGCGATTCGGCGCGCTGCCGGAACGCCTGCTCGTCCTCGCGCGGCCCGACCACGAGCGGACCGGCCACGAAGTACGCCACCGCGCCGTCGGTCCCGGCGCTGATGGGCACCGCGGCGTATGTGACGCCCAGGACCGTGGTCACACGCGCCCCCTCGGGGCGCGCCTCCGGCAGCAGCGGCTCCAACTCCTCGCCCATGTGCAGCAGCGCGACCGTGCGCTCCGCGTCCAGACCGGCGGGCCAGCTGGGATTCACCAGCAACTGCCGGTCCGGCCCCACCGTCCGCAGCGGGATGCCCAGGACGTTCGCGAAATGATCCTGCAGGCGCTGCCAACGCGTACGGTCCACCAGGTGCAGCAAGCGGTCGTCCTGTCCCATGAACGCGCGGTGGCCCGTTACTGTGCCGTGTTGTCGATGCCGAGCTGGCGGAGCTTGTGGTAGAGCGTCGAGCGGTGGATCCCCAGCCGTTTCGCCGCCTCAGAACGGTTCCACCGCACCTCGGTCAGCACCTTCAGGATCAGCTCGCGTTCCGGCGCCTTGAGCGAATCCTTCAACCCGGCGCTGTCTGCCGGCGGTTCAGCCGCCGCGCGCGGCGCGGCGCGCAGCGGCGCGGACGGCTCCGGGGCGGCGGGATGCCGCAATTCATCCGGCAAATCGTCAGGCCCGATCTTCGACTGCTGCGCGAGAATCACCGCGCGCTCCATGATGTTCTCGAGCTCGCGGATGTTGCCGGGCCAGGGGTACGACGTGAGCAGCCGCAGCGCGTCCTCCGTCACCCCGGTGATGGATTTGCCCATGGCGCGCGCGTGGCGTTTCACAAATTGGTCCACGAGGATCGGCAGGTCGCTCTTGCGCTCCCGCAAGGGCGGCAGGCGCAGCGTGATCACGTTGAGCCGGTAGTACAAGTCTTCGCGGAACTTGCCGAGCGTCACCTGCTCTTTCAGGTGGCGGTTCGTGGCCGCGATGATGCGCACGTCCGCGCGCATGGTCCGCGAATCGCCCACCCGCTCGAAGAGCCGCTCCTGGATCACGCGGAGCAGCTTGACCTGGAGGGCGAGGCTGAACGCGTCGATTTCATCCAGCAGGATCGTCCCGCCCTCGGCCACTTCGAACCGGCCCTGCTTGTCGCGGATGGCCCCGGTGAAGGCGCCGCGCACGTGGCCGAAGAGCTCGCTCTCGAGCAGCGTTTCAGGCAGCGCGCCGCAGCTGACCTCGACGAACGCCTTGTGGTGCCGCTTCGGGTCGGACCGGTGGATCGCCTGCGCGATGACGCGCTTGCCGGTGCCGCTCTCGCCTTCCAGCAGCACCGTCGCCGGTGTGTTGGCCACCGACCGGATGACGGAGAAGAGCTTCTGCATCGACGGGTGCTCGCCCACGACCCCGGCGAACGGCTCGTCGACCGGCGCATCCTCCGGCGTGTAGTGGCTGAGCGCGCGCCGGATGACGTCTTCCAGCTCGTCCGCTTGGATCGGCTTCGTCAGGTAGTCGAAGGCGCCCTGCCGGATCGCCTCGACCGCGGAGCTGACGTTGCCGAACCCGGTGATGAGCACCACATTCGTGTCCGGGAACCGGCTCTTGATGAAGCTCAGCAGGCTGAGGCCGTCGACCTGCGGCATCTTCCAGTCGGTGATGACGAGCTGGAACTCGCGCCGCTTGAGGTGGTCCATGGCCTCGGAGCCGTCCGCGGCCATCTCGACCTCGTACTTGCGCCCCCGCAGCATCTCATACAGCGAGCCGCGGATGAGCGGGTCGTCGTCCACGACCAGGATGCGGTTAAAGTCCACGCGGCGCGTCCTCCTCGATGGCCACCGGCACGCGCACCCGGAACGAGGTGCCCACACCAGCCTGGCTCGTGAACTCGATCGTGCCGCCGGAGCGCTCCACGACCTCTTTGGCGATGATCAGGCCGAGGCCGTTGCCCTGGTGGATCGGCTTGGTGGTGAAGAACGGCTCGAAGATGCGGGCGCGGATCTCCTCGGCGATGCCGGTGCCGGAATCCGCGAACTCAATGTCCACGTGCCGGCCCTGCCGCGTGGTCGTGATCGTCAGCGTGCCGCCGCGCGGCATCGCGTCGAAGGCGTTCTTGACCAGGTTCACGATCGCGTGCTGCAGCCCGCCATCCATCACGGTCGGCAGCGCCGGGTCGAACGCTTTGATCACGGTGATCTGCTGGAACTTCGCGCGGTGCTGCACCAGCACGAGCGTATCGTCGATCAGCTTGTTCAAGTCGGCGACCCGGTTGATCGGCGTCGTGACCTGGCGGGAGAACTCGAGGAACGCGCGGACCGCGCGCACCATCCGGTCCAGCCCCTCCTTGACGTGCACGAGATACTCGCGCACCGGCGAGTCCTCGCCCACGTGCTCAAGGGCCAAGTGGGTGTACCGCAGCACGCCGTCCAAGGGGCTGTTGAGCTCGTGCGCGATGCCACGGGCCAGCTTGCCGACCGAGGCTTGGTATTCGGCGCGGTGCAGCCGGCGCTCCAGGGTGGCGACGTCGGTCCGCTCGACCACGCTGAACAGGACGCCGCGCGCCTTGGGCTCGTGCGAGCCGGCCGCCGGGTCCGGCACCGAGGCGGCGCACACGCGCAACATGGTGCGGTTAGGCCCTGGCATGTTGAAATCCATCGACTCGAACGTGGATTGGGCGTCGAGCAACGACGGCAGGCTGGCGTACAACGGCGTGTCTTTCCAAGACGGCAAGGCGTCGGGCAACGCCTGGCCCACCGCATGCCCGGCATCCAGATTCAGGAGCTTCGCTGCGGCCGGGTTGATAAATTGAATCACGGCGTGGAGATCAATCAACACCAAGCCGCAGGGTGCCAGGCGCAACAGATGCGCCCACTCATCATCATGTCGTGGTTCAGCCATGGGGGACAGCCTCCGGGGAACCAAAGCGTACCACGTATCCTCCGGAGCTTCAAGCTGTTGCAACAATTCGCTAGGCATCAACGTGTCGGTGTTTCGCTGAACGATGTCAAGAATCCGGCCAGCCGGTCGTGGGCTGCGGCCGGATCATCCAAGGGGGTCGAAATGCGGATCAATCGCCCGGCCATGGGCTGGCCGGCCATGGCTCCGAGCACCAGCCAGAGCTGCTGCTGGTAATAGCTTGGCGTCACCCGGCCATCCGCGGTGAACCAGTACCAGGCTTCAAACCGTTGGCGGCCTTGCCCCACCACAAGCCGCATGACGCGGTGCGGCCGGCCGTGCGCCATGACGGTGATCGGCGAGCGGGCAACGATCTCGTAGTGGCTGCCCACGTAGCACAGCTCAGGCGGATGGAACGCGGCGCGCGTGCCGAAGCCGGCTACTTGGGCGAACCACACCGGCGGCTGATCGTCGGCCTGCCGATACTCGAGGAGTGCGACATCGTCCGTCTCCAGGATCTCCTCTGCGCGCGCCTCAACCGCCAGCGTCTTGCCGTGCCATGGGCCGAGCGTCAGCTGCGGCGGCGCCTCAGCCGCGGCGGCCGGCGCCTGGGCCGGCCGGGCCAGCGCCAGGCCGGCGCCGAGTGTTACGAGCGCGAGGAGGCCGGGGCCGTAGCGGACCATGCGCGCAAGGTGTGGCTCAACGCGAAGAGGAGGAGCAGGGCGACGGCGAAGACCACGAGGCCGGCGCCGTAGTGGATGAAGCCCTGGGCGGCCTGCGGACCGTAGATCGCCGCGATCATGACCAAGAGAACGATGCGCGCCATATTGGCGAGGACCGCGATCGGCACCGACGCGGTGACGAGCGCGAGTTTCTTCCAGCGCGCCGTGCCGGCGGGCAGCAGCGCGGTCCATAGCGTGGCCAACGCCAGCAAGCTGATGAGGCTGCGCAGCCCGCTGCACGTGTCATCGATGATCACCGAGGTGTGCGCCAGATGGATGGTCGAGCCGGCCTGCACGGCCGGCACGCCGAGCCAGTTGACCACCGGCGTCGCCAGATGCGCGGCGAAAAGCTTCATGTAGAAACTGGCCGCAATGAGCAGCACCCCTGGCAGCGGGACCATGAAGAGCAGAAAGGCCAGTGGGAACCGCAGCCGCCATGCGAAGCGTCCACCGGCGAGCGTCCACACGAGTCCCCAGACCGTCGCGAGCGCCATGAACCCGGAGATCACGTGCAGCTGCAGGCGCGCGGCCCCGGCATGCAGCAGCACCGACGGCACCAGCAGGCTCAGGCCGGCGAGGCTGGGCTGGCGCGGCAGGCGGCGCAGCTCCTCGCGCCGCTGCCAGATGAGCCAGGCCGCCGCCACCGGGACCAACCAGCCGTGCGAATAGAACGAATCGTGCGCGTCAAACCGCTCCGCCATCCACCCCAGCGTGGGCCAGAACAGCGCGAGCCACGCCGCGGCACACGCGGCAGCCAGCCATGCCGGCGCCTGGTTATCGCGGACGGCCGCCGTCGCGCGCGCGCGTCTGCGGATGGGGCGTTTCATCCCCCCACCTCTTTGTACACCTGCGCAGTGCGCAGCACTGCGCAGGCCTGCCGACCGTTGGTCGGCAGGCGCCCGCCGCAGGCGGGCTCGTGGCAAAGAGGGGGGGGGATCATGGACCGTGCTCCGGCGCTGCGCTCGGCACGATGCCGATCCCTAAGTGCTCCAGGCGCACCTTGGCCTCTTTCGCCAACGGATGGTCGCCGAACTCGGTCACCAACTCGCTGTAGGCCCGGCGGGCGCGTGCCGGATCTTCCGCCCGGCCTTCATACATCGAGGCCAGGCTCATCAGCACGAACGGCCGGTTCGCCGCGGCCGGATCCTCGGCCAGCGCTTCCAGCGTCTTGATCGCGCTGCGCCAATCGCCGCGCCGGTCATACGCCAGCGCCAGGTACCCTTTGGCCGTCGCGACGAGCTCCTGCGTCGGGGCCTGCGCGACCCAGGTCAGGTACAGGGCAATCGCATCGGTGTAGGCGCGTGCCGCGTCCTGCTTGCGGCCCTGCCGCTCGTACAGCCCGGCCACATAGATCGGCGATTCCATCGCCGGCATGGTCCATGGATGGCGCACCGGCAGCTCTTCGTAGAGGCGGATGGCCTCGTCCCATCGCGCGTCCGACTCGAGGGAACGCGCCAGCGCAAGACGCGCTTGCAGGCACAGCGGCGCGAACTGGTCGTACTCACGGATCAGCCGCACGTACCGCTCGCGCGCCTGCGCAAGCTCCCCGCGCGCCGCGTGCAGGCCGGCGATCGTCATGTGCGCCTGGGCCGCCCACACGGTGCCACGCGTGCGCTCGGCAATGGACTCATACGCCGCCATGGTCTCGGCCATGCGCGCAGCCGGCGCCTCGGCCGGGTGCTGCAACACGGCAGCGTACGCCTGCTTGGCTTTCCAGGTCAGGCGCTCGCCTTCATACTCCAGGCTGCATCCGGTCCCGGCCATCGCGGTCATCAGCACGGCGGCAGCCACCGGGCCGGCCGCTGCGCGTCGACGACGGCGGCGGGAGCGCGCAGGCATCCGCACGGTGCCGCGGTGCACCCACCACAGCGTCGCCAACCCGATCGTCAGAAACGCATCCGACACCGCGGTGATGGCCCACCGCGCCGCGACGAACCCGACAGCCACTTCAGGCACAGGCCGCATCCAGCCGGCCACGCGGGTCGCAGGCGCATACAGCGCCCACGCGATGAACGGCGCGGACGCGAGGATGGTCACGGCCAGTGTCGAGGCTGGATGGGTCCACGCTTCTCGCGCGCTGCGCACGAGCGCGCGCCACCAGCTCGCATCTTGATACACCGTGAGCGGGATTGCGTAACCAAGCGCGGCCTGAATCACCAGGCTGAGGAGAACGCCGGCGGCGAGTGCCACCGGCGAGCGGGGGGCGATGCGCAGGAACGTATCCATCACCAGCTTGGCGATCAGCCACGTCGCGGCCCAGGTGAGCCCGACGCGGCCGTAATGGATGCGCTGGCTGGCCAGCGCGCTGCGCGGCGACGGTCTCACGCCCCAGTACGCCTGCTCCATGAGGGCGCACGCCAGCGCACTCAGGAATGCGCCGGCCAGCAGCGTGGCAGCCACATTCGTGTATTTCATCGAGAAGTACAGGAACCACAGGTGGGTTGGGTAATGCAGGTTGGCTTCGCCGAAGAAATGGCGGATGATCGGCGCCAGGACGGCGGCGTACGGCGGATGCGGCGCGGCCCAGACCAGGCCGATGCACGCGGCGTCCACGAGGGCGGCCAACAAAAACGGCACCCAGAGGATCGGATGCGCGGTGAAAGCGGCCACAATGAGGCGCCACGTGTTCCGAAGCGAGGTCATGAGTATGGGTGTGGGGACACCCCCGTGGCTGCCGCAGACCGGCAGGTCTTCCCTACCCGGCCTGGCCCGACGCGCGAGCGTCGGCAGGCCGTACCAGCGTTACGCCTTGCGCGCTTTGCGCGCTCGGCGGCGGCGGAGCAAAGCCGCGCCGGCCAATCCGCCGCCGAAGAGCGTCAAGCTCGCCGGCTCTGGATTGTGGATGGTGGCGATGTCGGGGACGTTCTCACCACCTGCGAGACGAGCTGTGTCGAACGCTTGGCCGCTGATCTCCGGGTCCCCACCGCCGGGCAGCGAGCTGATGTCGAATCCGGACGAACCGGAAGAAGAACCGCTGAAGAAGTCGCTCAGCGCGCTGAACAAGCCGCTGCTGCCGCCACCCCCGCCGAGACACCCGGTCGAGAGGAGCGCGCTGGTCAAGCTCATGATCACGAGCGCGTATCGCATCACAGACCTCCTAGCGCCGGCCGTCGGGGCGCGACGCGTGGGACTACTTGATGCCTTTGCCCGTCGCCACGACGAGCAAGGTCCAGGCCAGAATTCTCGCGTCCAGCGCAAGGCACATCCGCTTGACGTACAGCAGGTCGAACCGCAGCTTGCGTTTGACGTCCGCGATCGAGGTGTCGTAGCGGTAGTGGACCTGGGCCAAGCCGGTCATGCCTGGCTTGATCAGGAGCCGCTCGTCGTAGCGCTCCACGACCCGGTCGAGCTGCTCGACGAACACCGGCCGCTCCGGCCGCGGGCCGACCAAGCTCATCTCGCCGGTCAGCACGTTAAAGAGCTGCGGCAGTTCATCCAAGTGCGTGCGGCGCAGGAACGCGCCAAGCTTCGTCATGCGCGGGTCATCCTCGCCGGCGCACCACACCGCCCCGTGGGCTTCGGCATCCGTGCGCATCGTGCGGAACTTGTAGATCTTGAACAGTTCGCCGAAACGGCCCACGCGCTCTTGCAGATAGAAGACCGGGCCGGGCGAGTCCAGCTTGATCGCCAGGGCGATCAGCGCCATCAGGGGGGCCAGGATGGCCATGCTGATGGCCCCGAACGCAAAATCAACCGCGCGCTTGAGGACCAGCCGCCACCACAAGCGGAAGGGCGGACCCTGGTGCTGGTAGCGCCAGAGCAGCCAAAACCGCTGCAACTCGATGGCGAACTGTTGCTGGACCGATAAAAGCCGTGCCACTAGCGTGCTCATACGTACCGTGCCCCTTAAGGTGCTGCGTGGATGGTGCAAGCTCGGGTGTCCTTGCTCTTTACTAAGGAGCAGGGATCATGCCAACTGCCGACCAATTCCAAACAGAATAAACTATTGTAACTACTTTATACACAAGTACTTACGTGTTACTACTTCCTCTTGAAGAGAGCGCAACCTTGACAATGAAGCCTGCGGCGTTATTTTCAGTCGGTATTGGCCGACAGGTTGACTGGATGGACGTCAACTAGCAGATAAACTAGTAAACAGCCTCACAACGCCTCTACAAGAAGTGCCTCTACTTATTATTAAGAGCACGAATAGTGCCAATATGAACTCGTGCTTGATCAACGCTTAAATCAGCGCATCAGACGCCCTGATTGTCGGTGTTACCCGACACCAGAGCGCCCAGTCACCGACAACGTGTCGGCGGATGCCGGAGGATTCCACGCAGTGCGCTGCCCGGCCAGATACCGCAGCAGCCCGTCACCCATTGCCAAGTTGCCCAAGCAGAAATACAGCGGCGGCGAGAGCCACCGCGGCGCGTGTCCGCGCTGCTGGCAAACGTAGCCAACCCAGGCGCTGCCGTACAACAACGCCTGGGCGCCCAACGTCGCGGCCTGCCATGGCTGCGGCAGCGCAACGCTGGCGGCCAGCAGGGTCACCAGGAACACCGGGGCCAGCGTCCGCAGCACCTTGTGCGAGAAAAAGGAAAGGGCGACCCACCCAGCGCGCGGGGACAGCAGCTGGCGGAGTGCGACGATCTGCTGGCAATTGCCCATCGCGATGCGCCGGCGCCGCGCGAACTCTCCTTCGACCGAGGCGACCTCGCGCTCCCACGCCACCGCCGCCGGCTCGTACACCGCGCGGAAGCCGCGGCCGACGATGCGCATGGGGATCAGGTAGTCATCGTTGATCGATGTGTCCCCCAGCGGCTCGAACAACGCCTGCCGGATCGCGTACAACGCGCCGTGCGCCCCCAGGATCGAGTGCAGGCGGCTTTCCTGGCGCTTGATCCACGTCTCGTACGTCCAGTACAACCCCTCCCCTTCGCCGCGCAGGTCGGTGGTGCCGGCGGCTTTCAGCCGGTACAGACCGGAGACGCAGCCGACGGACGCATCGGCGAAGGGCTGGACCAGCCGGCGCACCGCTTCCGGCGCCAGCTCGCTGGAGGCGTCGGAGAAGATGAGGACCTCGCCCGTGACCTGCGGCACGAACGCATCGAGCATGGCGGCCTTGCCGGCGTTCTGCGGCATCCGCAGCAGCCGAACGCCCTGGCCAGCGTACCGCGCCACGATGGCATCGGTGCCGTCGGTGGACCCGTCGCTGGCCACGACGATGGCGAGCCGGTCGCGCGGGTAGTCTAGGGCCAGGCTGTTGCGCAGCTTGGCCTCGATGTGCGCGGCTTCATTATAGGCCGGGATGAAGAGTGTCGCGCGCGGTGTGATGTCCGCGGCCGCCGGCTTGCGCCCGAACACGCGCGCCAGGGCGCCGACCAAGAGCGGGTACCCAACGTACATGTACGCGAGGAGGCCGAAGGACAGCCAGAAGAGCTGGGTCATGTGTTAGGCGTTGGGCACCAGCCGCCGTTTGAGCTGCTCATACCAGTACACACCCAGCACCCGCTTCAGGACGCGGATGAGGAACTGCTGGTTGGCCGCCCACCAGAACGACGGGGTCCAGCCTTCGACCATGGAGATGACACGCTCCGCGGAGAAGGGCCGGCGGACGACCACGCGGCGCAACGCGAACGGGTTGGTGTCGCGGCCGACCGTGCCGATCGTCGAGACCCAGGCCGCGTCGTAGCCGGCGCGCGAGACCGCCTCGGCGATCGCGCGGTTCCAAAAACCGCGGGGGGCAGACAGCGCGCGGACCGGCACGCCGATCTTCTCCTCGAGGAGACGCTTGGACTCGGTGACTTCACGGGCGACCTGGGCCGGCGTCATGCCGGTGAGCGGCTGGTGCGAGAGCCCGTGCGAGCCGACCTCCATCCCCAGGAACACGAGCCGCTTGATCTGCTCCCAGCTCATGTGGCCGGACTGGCCGACCAGGTCCACGGCCACGAAGAAGGTCCCGATGAACCGGTGGCGGATGAGCATGGGCACGACCTGCTCGAAGTGGCTGGTGTACCCGTCATCAAAGGTGAGCAGCACCGCGCGCTCCGGCAGCGCGCCCTGCCCCTGCTGCCAGGCACGGAACTGCTTCGAGCTGACCGAGCGGTACCCGCGCTGTTTCAGCTGGGCCAGCAGCGTCTCGAACTCGCCGGCGGTGATGCGGTAGAACTCGTCGCTGTGGGCGGAGACGTCCGCGCCGTTGGCCAGAACATCGTGAAAGTTTAAAGCAACGATTCTCATGGTTTGCGGGTTAGCCTGTTAGCGAGTTGGCGAGTTGCCTCGGCACGGAGATATCTCGCAAATGCCGAGGACAATTTTCGCACGGTCTCCGCTTGTCGGTACGCGTCGTCAAATTGCTCACTCATGACGTAACCTTGATCGAGCGCCGCATAAAGATGACACTGCACTTCGGAAGCCGATCTTCTGGTATACCCAAGATACCGCACAAATTCATTGTTCGATCCGCTGTCAAATCCTTCAGCAAGATTGCTCATCGTTGAAACGGCTGCCCGCTGGATTTGGCTGATGAGCCCAAAATCTCGACGGAACCGCTCTCCCTGCGTTAAACGGTACACGAGGCGCACAAGTTCCCGTGCAGCCTGCCAAGCCTCCATATCTTCAAAGCGCGTGATCTTCATGGACTCGCTAACTCGCTAACCCGCAAACTCGCTAACGCTTTCTGTAGTTGCTCGATCAGCTGCGCCATCTTGTCCCGAGCCGCAAGGAGCACCGTGGAATCATCCGTATAGTTGCGCAGCGATTCCACCACTTCCGGGTCGATGGCCACGGCCGCCTCAGCCTCGCGCACCAGCGCCGGGTCCACCCCCTGCGCGGCCGCGTTCGCGGCGAGCTCCCGCAGCATGTAGAGATACTCATAGTCCTCCATGCCGTCGCGCAGCGTCTCCATCCGAATCGACGGCACCGGCCCATCCGGCGCCGGGTAGTACAGCGAGCCGTTGCCGTTCTGGTCCGGCGTGAAGTTCGCCGGGTCTTTCCACGGGTTGCCTTTCCAGAAGTCCACGCACCAGTATAAGAGGCCGTTGGATTGCACCTTCCAGCACATCCACGGCAGGATGCGGTGCGCGATGGCCGGGTAGTCGATGACCAGCGCCGGGAACGGATGCGCCGGCGAGGAGACGTACAGCCACATCTCCTTGCCCAGCGCCTTGAACTTCTCCGCGTTGACTGGATCGTAGCTCGCCATGCGGATGCACAGGATGTCCACGTTGCGCAGCCATTCGGCGTGGTCTTCCGGCTCCGGTGCCTTGTGCATGACCAGGAGATTGCGCAGGCCAGGGTACGCGCCGTGGATCGCACGCATGATCCGGCCGACTTTCGGGTCGCCTGGCTTCGGCTCGTCGTACGTGTACACGTACGCCCGGTCCAAGAGGCCGTTGGCGTGCAGCGCGTGCGCCCCGCGCCGGTACCAGCCCATCAGCTCCTGCAGCTTATCGCCGGAGGGCCAGTGATTGCCGCTGCTGCCGCCGTTGACACCGATACCGAAGGTCGTCAGGCCCATGCGGAAATATTTCTGCAGATCGCGCGGAGTGGACTCCTTCGTCGGATCCACGCTCATGACCGGGGAGATCCGGTGCTTCAGCATGTCCTCGTAGTAGCGTCGCTTCAGCTCGCTCCACTTGCCTTCCCAGGCATCGCCGCCGTCGACGAACTGCTGGTACGCCTCCTTCAGCCGGTTCGGGTAGAAGTCGAAGGCGGTCTTCAGGTGGGGGGTGCGCGCGATGGCGAAGTCATACACGCGGACCGAGAGCGGCAGCGATTCGGCCCGGCCGGCCTCATCGGTGACTGTGATGGTGCCGGTGTACTCCCCAGCCGGCAGCGATTCCGGCGCGCCGATGGTCAGCCACACCGGCTGCACCGTGCCGTCGCCCACCTCAACCGAAGAGGCCAGCGGCAGCGGATCAGGCCATTTGCCCACGTACGCGACCGGGTAGTACGGCTCCTTGGTCTTCACGTAGCCGACCATGCGGATCTCCAGCACGTCGTTCGGGAACCGGCTGGCACCGCCTACCTGTTCGATCGGGCTGACGGTCACCCGCACGCGGACAGGCGCAGCGCCCCCAATGAGCACCACCTGAACGCTTTCATACTCGTTGCGCGCCAGGGACATCGTCACCGGCGGCTTCGGCATCACCGGCAGCTCGGCCGGGTCGCGGGGCAGCTTCTCCAGCGACGTGGCCCAGAGAAGCTGCCATTGCGCCGCCGGCGTGATGCCGCCGGAGGGCTTATCCGCCCGTGCGCCGGCCGATGGCTGCAGACGGAGCGCATCGAGGTAGAACGTGCTGGCCCCGCCTGGCTTCCACCTAAACAGCGTCACTTCGTTGACATGGCCGATGTCGAGCAGTTTGGCCAGCCCCTTCAAGCGCACGGTGATGTGTTGCATCGACTCGCCGCTCAAATGGATGTCTTCCTTGTACACTGTGTCCCGACGGTCCTTCAACTGCAGCAGCACGCGCTGCTGCGAGCTGCTCGGGTTGTAGATGTCGAACGACAGCGTCTCGTAGCCGCGCCAGTCGCTCAGGCGGCGGTCCTTCTCCAGCGGCTTCACCAGGCGGAAAGCCGGCTCCTCAGTCTTTTCGAACCGGATCTTGGCCGCGTACGTGCCGTGCGTGGCATGCTCTGTGTCCTGCTCGGCGCTGGCGCCGCGGCCTTCCCACTGGTCCACGTCCTGGGCCGACTCGAAATCGCCGAGCCACACGACCTCGCCAGGCCTGGCCGGGGCGTGGGACGCACCAGGCAACTCGAACGCGGACGGCCCGCCGCGCCAGACCAATGCGCCGGCGGCCGCGAGCGCGATCAGCACAATGGGTACGAACCGGTTCTTCATCGGCGGCTCCGGCCGTCAAGCAGCCGCTCATAAAGCGATGCCGTCTGCTCGATCATCCGCTCGGTGGAAAACCGCGCCTCGACTTGGCGGCGGCCCTCGCGGCCCATCGCCGCGGCCATCTGCGGGTCATCGATCACGCGCAGCATCGCCTGGGCCATCGCCGCCGGGTCCTGCGCTGGCACCAGCCAACCGGTCTGCCCGGACTTGACCAACTCAGGGTTGCCGCCGACCGCGGTCGCCACGACAGGCTTGCCCATGGCCATCCCCTCCAAGATCACGTTGCAACAACCTTCATACCGCGAACTGACGACCAGGAGGTCCAGTGCTGCGAACACCTCGCGCACATCGGCCTGCGCGCCCAGGAACCGGACCGCGCCCTCCAGCCCCAGCTGCACGGCCAACGCGCGCAACTCCTCGCGCAGGGCCCCGCTGCCGAGGATCAGGAACCTGGCCTGCGGGCGCTGCGTGGCGACAAGCACCGCGGCCTGCAGGAACGTGGCGTGGTCTTTTTCCGGCGAGAGCCGGCCCACGATGCCGACGACCGGCATCTGGTCGGTGGCGCCCACCTGCTGCCGGACGGCTCCGTTTGCGGCCGCCGGGTCGAACCGCGCCAGGTCCACGCCGTTGTACACGGTAATAATTTTGGCCGGGGGCACGCCCTCGCGCTGAGTCAGTACGTCCCCGATGGCGCCGGCGTTGACGGTGAACGCGTCGGTGATCCGCCGCAGCACGCGGTCCACCAGGACGTAGCGGCCGGGTTTCCACGGCTCAACGCTGCGCACCGCACTCAGGATGCGGGGCACGCGGGCTGCCCACGCCGCGGAGCGGCCGTACAGGTCGGCCGTGAAGAGCCACGTGTGCACCAACTGCGGGCGCAAGACGCGCAACAGGCGGTACAGGCTCCGCCAGCAGCTCCACGACCATGCGCCGGACTGCGCGATCGCGTACACCGGCACGCCGGCGGCACGGACCTCCTCGGCCAGCTGCAGGCGGGTCGCGGACAGGGCGATCACGGACACCTCGAACCGATCCTTCGGCAGGTGCTGCGCCATCTCGAGCAGCTGCCGCTGCGCGCCGCCGACGTCGAGGTCGTCGATGATCAGGGCAATGCGCCGGCGGGGTGCTGCGAGTTGCGCGTACAGCCGCTCATAGCTGCGGGTCATGGCCTGGACGCTGAAGCGCTCGCGCACAACGGCCTGCCCCGCGGCCCCGACGCGTGCGGACAGCGCAGCGTCGCCAGCCAGCGCAGTCAGCCGCTCCGCCAGCCTGGCCACGAGATGCGCATCGTGCGGCAACAGCCACCCGGTCCGGCCGTCCTCGATGACTTCGCTCAGCCCGCCCACCGCGGTCGCGATGACCGGCACGCCGCTGGCCATCGCTTCCAGCACCACCATCGGCAACCCTTCGCGCGTGGAGGGCAGCACCAGCGCCCGGCAACCGCGCAGGATCTCCGGCACGTCCTGGCGCACGCCGGTCAAGACGACCCGGCCGACCAAGCCCCTGGCTTCGATGCGCGCTTGCAGTTGTGCGCGCAGCGGCCCTTCACCAACGATCAGGCCACGGGCCTCCGGGCATCGGACCAGCACCTCGGCCATCGCATCCACGAACGCGGCGTGGTCTTTGACCACCGCGAGCCGGCCGATGCTCGCGAACGCTGGCGCGTGCTCAGGCCATCCGAGCTCATCGAACAGCAGCGAGCGCCGGGATGCTGGGAACTGCTCCACCTCGATGCCGTTGCGGACGACCTCGATGCGCGCTTGCGGGATGCCGTGCAAGGCGTAGAACACCTTCACCGCGTCGCTAACGGCCACGAACGCGCCGGTGATCGGCAACAGCAGTCGGTCCAGCGCCAACCGCCGGGGGCTCTTCCAGGAATCCACGTTGTGCTCCGTCGTCACCACGGGGACGCCGCAGGACCAGGCGGCCAGCCGGCCCCACACGTTGGCGCCCCAGAGGTGCGTGTGCACGACGCCGACGCGCTGCGTCCGGATCAGGCGGCGCAGCCGCCAGAACGCCCGCATATCCAGCGGACCGCGCTTGTGCATGGCGAACACCGAGATGCCGGCCTGGCGCAACTCTTCGGCGAGCGTGCCTGGTTCGTTTAAGCATGCCACCAGAGACTCGAACCGCACCGGATCCGCATGCGTGGCCAGCAGCGCGATGACCCGCTCTGCCCCGCCCACAGCCATCGACCACACGACGTGGAGCACGCGGATGCGGCGGCGCGCGCCGCCGGCAGGCTCCAACAACTCAGTCATGTGGCGCGTCAGCCGCTGCATATGCTCGCGCTCATCGAACTGGGTCTCGACCCACATGCGGCCGTGGTCGCCGAGCACGCGGGCGAAGCGGCGCTTCTGCAGCAGCAGCTCGCACGCCTCGGCGAGGCGCTCAGGGTCCTTGGGCGGCACGAGCATGCCGGTGCGCCGATCCTGCACCGCTTCCGGAATGCCGGAGACGGTCGTCGCGATGACGGGCAATCCCATGGCCATGGCTTCCAGGATGACGTTCGGGATGCCGTCCCGGTCGCCGTTGCGGGCCACGACCGAGGGCAGCACGAACGCAAACGCCTCGCCGTAGAGCCGGCGCAGCGCTTCTTGGTGCATCGACGGGCGCAGCTCGACGTGGCCGGCGAGCCCGGTCGCCTCGATCTGTTCGGCCAAGCGTGCGCGCAGCGGCCCCTGCCCTACGATCACCGCGCGGAAAATGGTCCCTCGGGCCCGCAGCAGCGCGTACGCCTCCAACAGTGTTTCGAACCCTTTCGTCTCCACCAGCCGTCCGACGGATAAGAACAAGGGCACGTCCCCTGTCCCGGACGAGGGGCGGAATTGCGTGAGGTCCACGCCATGGTAGTTCAACACCACCTTGTTCTTGGCGTCCGGGCACCAGTGCGCAAGGTAGCGCCGGTTGTAGTCGGTGCAGGTGAAGACCTTGCTCGCCAGCCGGACTTTCTCCGGCAGCGATGGATTGGGGACGAAGATGTCCCACGCATGCGCAGTGAAGCTGAACGGGCAGCGTAGCCACCGTGAGGCGAGCACCGCGGCCGTCGTCGGCATCGTGGCCCAGTGCGCGTGCAGGTGGGTGATGCCGTCTCGGCGCAGGCAGCGCACCAGCGCCAGCGACTGCCACCATACCGCCACGGCTTTGACCAGCGTCGCCGGCGGCCAGGGGTGCGTGCGCAGCGTCCACGCCAGCCCTGCGGAGGCGCGCAGCGGATGGCGGAGGGCCTCCAGCGCCGCCGCCGCCCACACCGATGGGCGGCCCAACGCGATGTACTCGGTCTCCACCATGAGCGGCCGCGCATCCTCGTGCACGATGCGGTCGCGGCACGTCTTCAACGAATAGATGTGCAGCGGCACGCCGGCCGCCTTCAGGGCCAGCACCTCGCGCAGGATGAACGTCTCGTGCATCTCCGGAAACTGGCTGACGATGTAGCCGAGGCGCTTCATGGGCCGGGACCGTCCGCGGAGCGCACCGGAAGAAACGGCGCCGCCAGTCGCGCCGACTGCCAGTGAGCGAACTGCGCTGCCCGGTGAAACTGGGCGAGGTTGTTGATGCCTGCACAGAGCGTGAGCGACACCGCCAGCGCGAGCGCGAGAACGCGCAGGCGGGTCAACACGCTGAACGCGGCCAGCGCGATCAAGACCGGCGCCCAATAGAGTGAATACAAGAACGTCTCCTGGTCAGAGAAGACCCCGTAATACACGCGCAGGATCAGCTGCCACAGCAGGGTCCCCCCGATCACGACCGCCAGCAGCCGGTGCCGGGGCGTGGTCACCGCGCCCCAGATCCCGAGACCGCACAACACGGCCCAGCACCACAGGGCGGGGAGACTCCACGGCCCTGCTGGAATGAGCGCCGAGTCCCGCACCGTCATCCGCAGGCCTGGATGCTGGACGCGCGGCGAGGTGGTGATGGCCGGCATGACCATGGCATCGAAGAAATACGCTCCCGCCACCGCAAGCGGTCCCACCGCGGCGTAACTGATATCCGGCGAGACGATCTGGATCCGCACGTGCCGGACCTGCACGTGGGGCCAGAACGCCTGCTCTATGCTCCAGAGCGCGGCGACCAGCGCTAAGGCACCCAGGCTCACCCGCAACGCCCGGCGCCAAGGGAAACGCGCGAACGCCAGGCAGAGCCCCGTCGCCCAGTTGACCGCCGCCATGCTGAGCGTCAGGGCGCTGGCCAGCACATACCACCGCTCCGAGAGCATGCGTCGTTGCCCCAGCGCCGCGATGAGCAGTGCCAGCACAATTGTCAGCGAGCCGAACGCCCAGGTCTCCGGCACCGTGAACCAGAACACCGCGGAGGCGCTGGCGCAGGCCAGCAGGCTGAACACCACGGCATCCACCCGGCGGCCGCTAAGCAACCGAAGCAGCACGAAGAGCGCGCCCATCCAGAGCGATGCAACCAAGGCCATGGCCGCCTGCGCCGCCGTCAGGGCATCGAGGCGGAACGCGAGTTGGCTTGCCTTCACCAAGGGCACCGCCGCAAGAATGAACAAGGGGTACGGTGCGATGACGTGCCGATGATCCGCCCACCGGCTGGACATGTTGGACAGGATGTGCGGCATATCAGAGTCAAACCAGACATCGTCACCCTGCTCCTCCGAGACCGCCAGGGCCGGCGGAAGGCGCTGCGCGCCGTGGAACGCGGCCAGCCCCGCTCCCAAGACCAGGAGCAGTATGAGGAGCACGTCGAGCCATACGCCCGGCGATCTTGATCCGGGGAGGCTCAGCGCCATAACAGCAGGCACAGCCGGGCGAGCAGTCCGGCCGCCACGTCATCGGCCATGATGCCCCAGCCGCCGGGTAGCCGCTCCAGCTGCTTCATCGGAAAGCATTTCACGATGTCCCAGAACCGGAATGCGAGGAACGCGGCCCCAAGATGCGCCGGCGTCTGCGGCAGGGCCACGCACGCGATCAGCATCCCGGCGACCTCATCGATCACGACCAGGTGCGGGTCTGGGTCCGACGGGTCCTCTGCCACGACCGCCTGCGCAGACCAGAGGCCCAGCAGCGTCACGCCTGCGATCACGACGACCTGCGAGGCAACCGGCACCGCCGGCACGAGGAAGACCGCGGCGACGGTGACTGCCGAGGCTGCGGTGCCGGAGGCCGGCAGGCGCCCGACGCCGCCGAGGCTGGCGATCCACCGCGCGGCGGTCATCTCCCTAGCTCCCAGCCCAGCATCGGGGCCGTGTACACCACGAACACCACGTACAGGACCCAGATGATAATTGCCATGACGATCTGCCGGTCACCGTAGAGCGCCTCCACCGGGCTGCCCATCCCCTTCACGTGGATCAGGAACAGGTAGCGGAACAGCGCGAACATCACGATGAGGCTGCTGTAGACCAGCGCCGTGGTGCCAAAGTGCTCCACCGTTTCCGGGGCCACGGTGTAGAGGATGTAGCACGTCAGGGTGATGGCCAGCGTGAGCATGGACATCCGGTCGAGGAATGCTTCCGTGTACAAGGTGAGGACCGCCCGAGTACCGCGCGATTCCACGCCCAGCGTGGCCAACTCGTGCCGCCGCTTGCTGAAGCCCAGGAACGTGGCGAGCAGGAAGGCGCACAGGATGAGCCAATGGGTCACGTGCACGCCGATGGCGGCACCCCCGATCAAGACGCGCAAAACGTAGCCGATGGCGATCGTCAACACGTCCACGATCACCTTGCGCTTCAGATACACCGTGTACGCGGTGCTGAGGGCCAGGTACAGCGCCGTCAGCCACCAGACGGCCGGCGGCATGTGGGCAACCGCGAGCAACGCCACCCCGGCTGCGAAGGCGGCCACCGCCATCGCGGCTCCGGCGGCTGGACGGATCGCGCCGGAGGCCATCGGGCGGAGCCGCTTGGTCGGGTGCTGCCGATCGCGAGGAATATCGCGCAGGTCATTCAGGATGTAGACCGCGCTGGAGAGCGGGCACAGCGCCACGGCTACGAGTACCGCGGCAGCAACCGCGTGCGGGTCGTCGAGCCGTCCGGAGAACAGCAACGGCGCGAACACGAACAGGTTCTTCGGCCATTCCTGGACGCGCAGCAGGGCCGGCACTGCGGTCAACAAATTGCCACAGGGAGAGGCCGTCGACAGCGCACTCATACGAGCCCCGCCGCGATGCGCGTCTTGCGCCGGCGCAGCCGCTCGGCTTCCTTGATCTGGCGCTGCTCCTCCTTGGTCCACAGCTGGGCCCGGGCCATGAGCGCGGCGAGGATCCAGAAGTAGCCGGACACTTCGCTCGAGTTCAGGCGCGAGCCGAACATGTTCGCCATCAACAGCCCGGTCAACCCGGCCAGAAAACCCAGGGCCGTGGAGCGGATGAACGGATCGGAGGAGTGGCGCCGCACTGAGGCGGTCACGCCGAAGAGGCACAACACGATGAGCAGAAATAAGACCAGCGCCGGGACGCCGAACTCGGCCGCGGTCAGGATGTACGCGTTGTGCGCGTCGATGAATTTCGCCAGGTTCGTGTACTGCGCGATCATGACCTGGAACCGGCTGATCCCTACCCCGAAGATGGGGTGCTCCTTAATCATCTCCAGCGCGCCGGTCCAGATGATGAGGCGCATCCCAGCGCTCTTGTCCAGCTCCTGCTCCGGGTGCTCCGAGGTGTACACGTCGGCCAGCTGCGTGTCGCTCTGCTGGTTGAACGTGGACTCGATGCGGTAGCGGATGCCCGGCGGCAGCAGCATCGGGTTCAGCATCGCCATCGCCAGCGCGGCGACGGCCAGGAAGAACAGCGCCTTGTTCTTGAAGAACGTCAGCCCTAGCCCGGCTTGGGCAAAAGCCAGGTACGCGCCGCGCGAGAAGGTCACCATCAGCCCTCGGACGCAGAAGAGGAACGCGGCCAGCAGCCCCCAGGCTTTCGGCTGCTTGATCCGCTCCAGCCAGAACGCGACGAAGATCCAGCTGTAGTACACGAAGAAGGCGCCCAGTACGTTCGGCTGGTCCGCGATACCGCCGACACGGGCCTTCTCCAAGCTCGTGCTCTCGCTCGTCTGCATGTAGTCCCACGTCGCACTCATGCCCACGAGGGTGACGCCGATGAGCAGGATGGTGATGACGCCCTTCCACCGGGCCTTATCGCGCACCACGTTGAAGAACAGAAAGTAGATGATGATCGGGTCCAGCCACCGTTTGAACTCCGGGATCGCGCGGTACTGGTATGCCGGCCCGTACGTTGCGCACGCGACAAGGACGGAGAGCAGCACCCACACCGCGTAGCAGATGATCGGCACGTGCAGCGCATGGCCTTCCCACCGCAGCTGGCCCTCGGTGGCGGCATTGGCGATAAAGCACATCAGGATGATGATGACCAGCAGGTTGGTCAGGTTCAATCCCACCGCCAGGCCGCCGAAGTCACCGGCCAAGAGCTTGCTGAAGGGCAAGTACGCCACCATGACGTAGAGGGGGATCTCCGGCCGCTGCATCCCCAGCGCGAACACAGCCACGAGGCCGAGCATGCTGATTGCGGCGATGACCAGTGTGGGGAACTCGCGCTCGGTCATGGTCAGATACCCCAAGATGAGCACGACGAACATGAAGCCAACGAGGAGCTTGCGCGACACCGGCGGCGGAGTAGCCGCAGCGGTCTGGCGGGCGCGGCGGCTGGGCAGCGCCATCAGGCCGTCCTCCCGCCAAGCAGCTCACGGTACGCGCCCTGCATGTGTGCAATCAGCCGGCGCTGGTCAAACCGCTCTTCCGCGCGCCGGCGCCCGGCCTCCCCGAGCCGGCGGCGCAGGGCTGGATCCTGCAGCAGCGACACCACCGCCTCGGCCAGGCCGACCACGTCCCCAGGCTCCACCAGCAAGCCGGTGACGCCGTGCTCCACCACTTCCGGCACGCCGCCGATCCGCGTGGCCACGACCGGCTTGCCGCACGCCATCGCCTCCAGGACGGACATCGCCCACCCCTCCCAGTACTTCGAGGCCTGCGCAGCCACGTCGAACTGCGCGGTCAGCGCCGGAATGTCCGCGCGCCAGCCGGTGAACTGCACGTGAGCGCCCAGGCGCAGCTGGTCCGCGAGGGCTTGCCACGCGGCCATGTGCCGGCCTTCGGGGGTCGGATCGCCACCGACCAGCACGAACTGCACCCGCGGGAACCGGTCCACAATGACCCGCGCCGCCCGTAGGAACTCCTCGATGCCCTTCTCCGGAATCAACCGGCCGACCAGGCCCACCGTGAGGCTGGCCGGGTCCAGCTCCAGCCCCGGGGTCAGGCCACCAAGCAGGCCGTTGACGTGGAACCGGTCCAGGTCGATGCCATCCAGGGCCGTCTCGATGCGCCCCTCCGGGATGCCGGTGCGGACGTACGTTTCGCGGGTCGCCTCAGAGACGGCGAAGAACCGGCGAATGAACGGCACCCAGAACTGCTCCCGACGGGTCAGCGCTCGCGTGGCGCGCAGCGTGCACACGCATGGCACGCCGGCGAGTGCTGCGGAGAGCATCGTCCCGGGCTGCGAGTACAATTCGTTGTTGTTGTGCACGATATGCACCCGGTGCTTGCGGATCAGGCGCCACAGCGCGAACGCCCGGCCGCGCAGCGGGAGTGCGACTGTCTCGATGCCAGCCTCGCGGATGCGGTGGATGCCCACGCCGTCGGCGTAGTAGGCGACGATCGGAGTGACCACCGCGCGATCCAGCCCGGTCACCAGGTTCGCAAGACAGCTCGCTGAGCCGCCGTTGCCTGAGCCGGATTCGACATAGAGGACACGGATCATCCGACCACCTGCCAGCCATGGTCCAGGCGGACCACGCCGCCGTCCGCTTGGTCGGACGTTACGGAGAAGAGGCTGACGAACTTGCGGCTCTCCAGCGGGGTCGCGCGCCCCTCCTCGGTGATCTCGACGCTGACGCCGTACGTGTTGGGCTGCAAGTTGAGCGCCGGGTACGTGAGCCGGATCACCTGCGCGCCGTGCAGCGGCCCGGGCAGGACGTTTCGGCCGCGCGTCGTGGCCACGTGGCAGACCAGGCCGTCCAGCCGCTCGAGGCTCACGTTGATGACCGGCCGTTCGACCGGGCGCGAGGCGTCGACGGCGATCTCCACCGTCAGTGGCGCGCCGGTCTCGAACGACTCGGCCACCTGACGGTGGCCGTTGCGCAGCGCGACACTCGTGATGCGCACGCCGGTCGCCGCCCCCAGCTGTTCCGTGGCCCGGCCGACCGATTTGGAGAACCGCTTCTTCTCCTTGGCCACCACCTGCTCGCGATAGGCGTGGATGACGTCGGCCACGTTGCCTTGCGCCGTCACCTCGCCGGCATTCAGCAGGATGGCGCGGTCGCAGATGCGCTGCACCGCATTCAGGTTGTGCGAGATGAACACCATCGTTGTGCCCTGGCGCTTCAGCTCGTGGATGCGCTGCATGCACTTCTGCTGGAACGCCATGTCCCCGACCGCCAGCACCTCATCGATCAGCAGCACGTCCGGGTTCACATGGGCGGCGACTGAGAAGCCCAGCCGCACGAACATCCCGGAGGAGTAGCGCTTGACCGGTGTGTCGATGAAGGACTCCAGCTCCGCGAAGCTGACGATCTGATCGAAGAGCGCCCGGACCTCGTGCCGCTTCATCCCGAGGATCGTCCCGTTGAGGTAGACGTTCTCGCGGCCGGTCAAATCCGGGTGGAACCCGGCGCCGACTTCGATGAGCGCGGCCAACCGGCCCTCGACTTTCAGCGTCCCCTGGGTGGGCTTGGAGATGTTGGAGAGCAGCTTCAGGGCCGTGCTCTTGCCAGCGCCGTTGCGGCCGATCAGGCCGACCGTCTCGCCCTTAGCGACCTCGAACGTCACGTCCTTCAGCGCCCAGAACTCTCCTTCCTTGAGCTCCTCGGCCGAGGCGCGGCCGGTCACCCGGCGCACGAAGGCCGGGATCGCGTCGCGCAGGCTGTGGTGCTGCGCGCCGAGCTGGTACCGTTTCGAGATGTGGTGGAACTGAATGGGGACCGGCATCAGATCATGTCCGCAAATTTGGATTCCAGCCGCTTGAAGTACGCGTACGCCAAGATGAAGACCGCCGTGGAGATCGCGGCGGCGACCGCCAGCGGTCCCAGCTCCGGCGGCTGGCCGTGGATGATGGTGCGGCGGAACCCGTCGATGATCACCGCGATCGGGTTGAGCATGTACCAGGTTCTTAACTCCGCCGGCACGCGCTCGATCGAGTAGATGACCGGCGAGGCGAAGAGCAGCAACTGGATCGTCAGCGGCACGATGTACTTCACGTCCCGGTAGAACACGTTCGAGGCGGCCACGAACAGCCCCAGGCCCAGCACCAGGAGCAACTCAATGACGAAGAGCACCGGCACCCAGAGGAGTGCCGGCGTAGCCGGGATCCGGTACCACACCATCAGCACCACGAAGAGGCAGGACGCGATCAAGAAGTCCACGATGCACGCCAGGATGCTGGAGCACGGGAAAATCTCGCGCGGGAAGTAGATCTTCTTCACCAGGTTCATGTTCCCCGAGATCGAGGTCGTCGCAAAGGTCATGCTGCTCTGGAAGAACATCCACGGCACCATCGCGCAGTACAGGAAGATCAGGTGCGGCACGCCCTCGGAGCTGGACTCGCCGAAGATGGCGGACTTCACACCCGCCAAGATCAGGATGAACGCGACCGGCTGGGCGATGGCCCACGCCGCGCCCAGCAGCGTCTGCTTGTACCGCACCTGGATGTCCCGCAGCGTCATCGAGAACATCAGGTCCCAGTAGTTGGCCAGCTTCGCGAGGTTCGTCAACATCACGTCGTCTCCCGGTCCGGGTGCGTCAACGCGGCCGTCATCCCAAGGATGACAACATACGGCTTCACCGCCGAGCCAAGGCGCCGCCACCACGGGGCGCCGTTGGCGAAGGCCAGCCCGATGAGCGGCGCGACCTGGACCGCACGCAGCACGTGCGGCAGCCCGGCGCGCGCCTGCTGCCGACGCCAGTGCGCGGTGCCCAGCAAGTAACGGTATTTCCCGACCAGCCGGCGCACCTGGCGATGCGGCACGCCCGCGGGCCGGCTGGCCAGCAGTTTCTCATACGTCAGCACATAGCCCTGGTACATCCCGACGGTGTCGGCTGACATGTTCGCCCCATGCCACCGGTAGCGGATCAGCGGCTGCGGCAGCGTGCGGATCGTCCAGCCGGCCGCGGCCAGGCGAAACCCCAGGTCCAAGTCTTCCAGCCCAGGCCGGATCGCCGGATCGAACCAGCCCACCTGCGCCATCGCCTCGCGCCGGGCCACGAAGCTCGAGGGGGGTGCGGTGCCGCGCTCCACCATCTCGGCCAACGTGTCGCCGGGCGGCGCCTCGGGCTTGACTCGCACCACCTGGCCGGCGTCGTTGATCACCTCGGCCATGGAGGCGATCAGGCCCAGCCGCGGGTCCGCCTCGAGCAGCGGCACCTGCGTGGCCAGCTTCTCTGGCTTCCACAGATCGTCCGAGTCCAGAAACGCCAAGTACCGGCCACGGGCCAGCCGGCAGCCGGTGTTGCGGGCGCCGGGGAGCCCTTGGTTGCGCTGGTAGACGTAGAAGAGCCGACCGCCGAAGCGCGGCACGTACGCCTGCACCGCCGGCCCAGTGGCGTCCTGCGAGCCATCGTCCACGACGATCACTTCGTAATCTGCGTACGTCTGCGCCAGGACGCTCTCCAGCGTCGGCCCGAGCAGCTCGGCCCGGTTATACGCCGGGATGATCACGCTGACTACCGGAGCCCCGGCCGGTATCAGATACGGTGGCGAGACCGTCGATAGGCCGTATCTGATACCGGGAGTGGTACCGGTATCTGATACCGATCCTCTATAACTGATCAACCCCAGGAACCGCGCCGTCGTGCACGCGACCTCGAGGAAGTGTTCTGCGAAATACACCGCCGGCTCACGCCGACGCCACGGCCACCGTACCACACGGGAGAGGCCGCGCGCGAAGAACCGAAAGACCCGCGCCGCAGCGTAGCGCGCCTCCTCGCCCAGGGACTTGCGGTAGCCAGGGTATCGTTCGTACAGCATCGCAGTCCCGTAGCCGTACAGCCGGTGCTGCCGCCAGAACGAGCCGAAGGTGTCGCGGTGCTTATGCCGCACCAGCGCCTCCAGCGCGAAGACGAGCCGCCGGCCGAGCTGTTGCTGCAGGCGCCAGGCAAAGTCCGCATCGCCGCCGGAGATCAGCGACTCGTCGAAGCCGCCGAGCGCCTCAAGCGCTTCCCGCCGGTACGCCACGTTGGCGGTGATCGCGTAGGGGAGATAGCTGCAGTTCATGCTGGCATCGTTGCTCACCTGGCGGCGCTGCTCGGCGAAGCGCTCCAGCACCGTCGCGGGCGACAGCGCGAGCACGCGTCCGGCCACGCCGCCGATGGCCGCGTCGGTGAAGCCCTCCGCCAACCGCGCCAGCCACTCTGGGTCAGCCACGCAATCGGCGTCCGTGAAGGCGACGAGCTCCCCGCGCGCCTGCCGCCAGCCAGTGTTGCGCGCCGCATAGGAGCTCTGGCGGCTGTGTTCATGGAGCAGCCGCACGGGGTAGCGGGCGACAATCGCTGCGGTTTCGTCGGAAGAATTATTATCCACCACGATGATCTCCCGCCGGTCGACAGGATAGTCCTGGGCCAGCAACGACTCGAGACAGACGGCGATCGTCTTCATCGCGTTATAGGCCGGCACGACCACGCTCACAAACGGCACCTGGCCGCCGACCCCCTCCGACGCGCTGATGGCGCTCATGTGGCGCGCCCTCGGATGAGGCTCAGTACCCCGCTTGGCCACAACTGCAGCCGGTGCTGAAGATGGGCGCCGTGCGCACGCAGCCGGCACTCGTACGACAAGTGCTCCCATCGCTTGCGGGCATCAAAGACTGTCCGCGCCCACCGCCACGCCAGCCGGGCCACGTCCGCATACCAGTAGAGCGGCATCACGGTCAGCGCGTGGTACCACTGCCAGGGCCGCGTGTACACCCGGTAATATCCGCGTTCCTCGTACCAGCGGCGGAACGCGTCCGGGGTGAGCCGGTCCTTGCCCACGCGGTGGTGCAGCACGGCCGCGGGCTCGTACATGATCAGAATACCGTGGCGCCGCAGCCGCGAGAACAGCTCCACGTCTTGGCCGCGGGCCAGGCGCACGTCGAACGCCCCGCACCGGTCGAAGGCGGCGCGGCGCACCGCGATGTTGCTGCCGACCCACCAGTACCGGTCCGGGCTCGGGCTCAGTTGTAGCCGCCGCTCGCCGAAATCCAGGCAGCCGATCGTGCCCACGTGCGCCATGATCTGCTCGGTGTCGCGCCCTGGCTCGATGCCTTCCCACTGCGGTAGGACGCGGCCGGCCACCGCATCCGCGGACGTCTCGGCAAACGCGCGGTACAACCCGGACAGCCACTGCGGGCCGGCCACAATGTCATCGTCGGTAAACGCCAATATCTCCCCGCGCGCCTGCGCGATCGCCGCATTCAGGGCGAACGGCTTGCCGGCGCGCGGCTCCAAGAGGTAGTCGATCGGGATGGCGGAAGACGTCGCGGCCTGGCGCACGACGGCAGCGGTCGCATCCGTTGAACCGTTGTCAGCGACCAGAATCTCATAGTCGAACCGGCCGCCGGTGTCCTGCCGCAGCAGGCCCTCCAGTGTGCGGGCCAGCGATGCGGCGCGGTTGCGTGTCACCAGGATGACGGTGAACGTTGGGGGTATCATCCCGGCACCTTCGCGGAAACGGCCGGCAGGGTGGGCGGCCGAACCACCGGGATATGGTCGGCCTGCCGGCACCACAACACCAGCGTCAACAGCCCACTTAAGTGCCGGAACAGGTTCTCGCCATCCATGTGGCGCGCAATCAGCGCACGCGTCTGCGCTATATCCATCCACTCGCTTAGGTATCCCTCACCCGCGGTCAACGTCTCGGTCAGGTACGCTTGCGTCTCCGGCTGCCGCATCCACTCATCGTAATGCGCGTACGCCCGCCGGTCGTGCGACCGGAGCAGGCCGCCGCTCCAGCGCGGCAGCTGCGTCTTGTAGAGCCGCTCCCACCGCCAGTACAGGCCCTTGGCGAATCGGCCAGCGTTCAGCGGCACACCTTCGCGCGTTTCATCCGGGACCGCAGCCAGCTCCGGCAGCCACCGGCACATCATTCGCAGGTACACGGCTTTGTTTTCGCGCGCCTGCGGCGGCAGGGACAGCGCGAAATCCACCAAGTCGTTGTCCGTGAAGGGTGCGCACGTTCGCACGATGGACCCGAACATGGTCAACGGATACGAGATGCAGCGGCGCTGCCGCTGGAGCATGTTGACGATGACCGCGGCATCGCGGGAGTCCTCGGCCTGCGCCTGCCGCAGCGTGGCGGAGAGCGTGGCGGCGGTCGCATCCTTCACCCGGCGGTAGACGCCTGGCTTGAGCAGCCTGGCCAACTCCGGCTCGCTGAAAGCCAGCTGGTGTTCCACGAGGTTCGCCGCTTCCATCTGGGCCATGGACCCGGGTTGGCTCAGCCGGCGCCAAAACCCCAGCACCGCGTCGCCGAAGAACCCGCTCAAAACCACCTCTGAAGCCGGATCAAGGTCGCTCCGGAGGCTCATGCACCAGCCATGATGGGCAGAGACCAGGCCGTCGGTCAGCCATACGAACGCCTCTGCGTGGCAGGCTAGGAAGTCTTCTCGGATCGGCACGAACTGGTGCGGCACGCCGGCGCGGCGCGCCAGCTGCCGGCCCAGAGTAACGTCGTAGCTGTGGCTATGGCCGGTGCTGTAGCTGATGATCTGCACCTCCGGCCGCACGCGCCGGGTGAAACCCAACACGGTGCGCGAGTCCCACCCGCCGCTGATCGGCACCGCGACCTGGCGCGCCGAGCCAATCGAGCGGCGGACGGCTATCTGCATGCACCGCCCCAGCTCATCCGCCTGCTCGTCAAGCGATCCGGTGTATGTGGCCGAAAACCGCGGCTGCCAGTACGGCTCAAGACTGAGTTGTGCTGCGTCCAACGATACGGTCAGCACGTGCCCGCCAGGCACGAGGCGGATTGCGGTATACAGTGTTCGGTCATCCAGCGGATAGCCGACCGAGAGCGCCTGCGCCAGCGCGATCGGATCCATCTGGCGGCTGATGCCTGGGTGCGCCAGCAACGCCTTGATCTCCGAGGCGAACACGATGCCGTCGGCGATCCGGGCGTAGTACAGCTTCTGAAGACTCCACCGGTCCGTGATGAGGCGTAGCGTGCGCTCGACCGCGTCCCACACCCCGATCGTGAAGTCGCCGTTGAGCTGGGTGAGTGGCGCCAGCCCGTGCGCCTGGTACGCCTGCAACAGCGCCATCGCGCGGTTCAGCCCGGCCTGCTGCGAAGCGCCGAAGCGCGCTGCCACATCCGGCGCGTTGTGGATGGTGCCGACGACGAACAGGGTCAGCGGCCCGGCCAGCGCCGTGTCCCACTGATCCGCAGGTTGCGGCGCAGTGCAGACCACGCCCAGCGCGCCGCCATGCACCTGCGCCGTGGTCGCCAACGGCGCATGGCGCAGCAGGCCCAACGCCGCACGCAGCCAGGCATCGCGCAGCGGCACGTCTGTGCTGATAATACCCGCCAGGCCGGCCATCAGGCCCTGGCCTCGGAGGAGGCGCCGCGGCCCGGCCACTGGGCGAGACGATGGCACCACAACCCGATCTCTTCCCGTAGGCGCAGCTCCAGGTAGAAGCGCGACCACCACGGCTTGCGCAGGAGCGCGCAGGCGAGCCAGCACGCGGCCCAGACGGCCATACGGCCGTAGCGCCACGCCGGCACGATCGTCAGCGCGTGCGACCACTTCCACGGCACGCTGTAGGCGCGGTAATACCCGGCCCGGTCATGCCACATCCGGAAGTACTGCGGCGTCATCCGCTCCGCGCCCACCTCGTGGTGCGCCACAGCTGCCGGCTCATACAGAATGGCGAGCCCCCGCGCGACGCATCGGCGATAGAACTCCTCATCCTGGCCGCGGATGAGCCGGGTATCGAAATTCCCGACGCTGTCGAAGACGCGGCGGCGCACCGCCATGTTCCCACCCACCCACCGGCAATCGCCCTCGGCGCTGCGCCGAGCGGCGGCGCCATGGTCCACACAGCCCAAGCCCAGGAGCCGCACCGCGTCATCGTCCAGCCAGGCGGGCCGGGGCGCGGTCCACCGGGGCAGCACCCGGCCGGCGACGGCGTCGGCCTGCGTATCCTTGAAGCACCGGTGCAGCGCGGCCAGCCACTGCGGGCCCAACACGATGTCATCGTCCATGAACGCCAGGAGTTCCCCGCGGGCCTGCGCGATGGCGGTGTTGAGCGCGAACGGCTTGCCGCGCCTCGGCTCGAACAGGTACTCGATCCGGACCGCCGAGCTGGCCTGGGCCTGCCGCACAATGGCCGCGGTCTCATCGGTGGAGCCGTTGTCCGCCACTAGCACGTCATACGTGAACGCCCCGCCGGTCTCCTGGCACGTCAAGCATTCCAGCGCGGTCGCCAGCGCCGCAGCGCGGTTGCGCGTGGCGAGGATGACCGTCAGGTCCGGACGGTCCCTGCCGCCGGTCTCCTCCTGTTCCTCTGCGGCGTCACCGGTATTGCGCACGGCAGCCTCGTCATCTTCCCCCGCAGTCGGCTGGCCGGTGAGCAGCCGCCCATATAGGTCCACCAATCGCTGATTCAATCGCTGCAGGTCAAATTGCTCTTCCACAATCTTCCGACCACAGGCACCGAAGCGCCTGCGCACCTCTGGATGCTCAATGAGAAAACACAGGCGGTCGGCAAGCGCCGCGACGTCCCGTTCCGCCACGAGGAACCCTGAGTGCCCATCCTGGATGAGCTCGGGGATCCCACTATGCCGCGTGGACACTACCGGCACGCCCGACGCTTGCGCCTCTTCCAGCACCACCGGGAGCCCTTCCTGGTCGCCGCTGGCCGCCGTCACGCTCGGCAAGAGGAAGACGTCCGCATCCGCCATCAGCGCAGCCACACGGTCGCTGCGCTGCGGCCCCAACAGGCTGACATGGGCGTCCAGCGACAGCTCGCGGATGAGCGCGCGCAGCGACGGCTCCAACGGCCCGTCTCCCACGATCTGATACCGTAGCTGGGGATGCCGCTGCACCGCCTGAGCAACCGCCCGGATGGCGTACTCGACGCCCTTCTTCTCCACCAGCCTGGCCACGGTCAGCAGATGCACGGCCCCATCGGCCCGCCCACTGGATATGCGCAGCGCGAACCGTGCGGTGTCAATGCCCAGGCGGCGCACCGCGATGCGGGCCGGGTCACAGCCCAGCTCTTCCAGTCCGGCCTGCATGTGCCGAGTGATCGGCACAAAGAGATCTCCGGAGGCGAACAGATCGCGGTACACGTCGGCGCCGTGCTTGGCCACATAGCTGCTCATATCGTAGCCGTAAAACGAGCAGAGATACTTGGCGCGCGTCCAGGTCTTCAGAAACAGAAACCGGCTGCCGATCGGACCGAAGTGCGCGTGGATAATGTCGTAATCCGCCGTCCAAAATGGCGCCAGCGTGAACAGCAGGTTGAGCGCGTCATACGGCCCGCGCGCGCTGAACTGCCGCACCCATCGCAGGACCCAGCCAGGATGCGCAATGCCCACTCGCGCCAGCACCGCGAGCGCACGCGCCAGCCGCGCGCCTTGTCCACGCACGACGTCGTATTCCCCCACATAGCGCGTCCGTACGAGCAACTGATACCGCTCGACGTCCGGATGGGTGACCTGGTCGCTGCCACGACTGCCGGCGTAGATGTCCACCTGGTGCCCCCGGTCCAACAGTCCCGTGATCTGGGACAGGATGAACGTCTCGGAGATCGACGGGAAGGTGCCGATGAGGAATGCGATCTTCATGGAGCGTCTTCGCGCCGCACGTACACCTGAACCGTATAGCGCGAACCCGGCACGTCCCCGACCAAGGTGTAGGCATCCGCCACGAGCCGCTCCAGCTCGGGCAGCTGGCGGTAATAGGTTCGCTCAGTGTAGCCGTCGTTCACCACAATCCGCGGCGGATGCTCGGCGAAGCCGCTGAGTATCCGTCGTGCCCGCTCCTCAGGCATCGCATCAAGAAACACCAAGGGATGCGAAATAGTGAGAAACGGGCGGCGGCGGGCCTCCAGTTCCCAGATGACGCCTCCTGAGAGCACTTCATCGCCAGGCGCAGAGTGCGCTTGAATGAGCGTCACCACCTGTGCCACCGTCTTCGGCGACCACACAGAGTCGTAGGCCACCCCAAGCCGTTTAGCGGCGTACGCACTGGTCGCCAGGCTTGCGGCGCCCAGGAATAGGACGGCTGCCGTCGCGAGCCGCCGCTCCCAGGAAACGCGCCGTATCGCTCCCCACATCCAGAGGGCGGCGATCCCGAGCCCGAACACCATGACCATGCGCAGGTGTAAGACGTGCGCGCTCGTCAGCTTCACCACGCCGTACACCGCAAGAGACGCCGCCAGGCCGCCAGGCACGAGCCATGTCTGCCCGCGCGCCCATCCACACCGGCGCGGCAGGTCCGCCAGCACGTAGGCGAGCAAGAGCGCCATCGGCGGGATGAACTCCCGGACATAGAATTGGAAGAACCCGCGCGCCAGCGTGTAATACGCATACGCCGCCATGAAGCTCCCCAGCCAGGCGAAAGCGACGTCAAGCCCCCACTGATCCGCTGACGCAGCGCGGCGCGAGCGCCGCGCGCCCCAGGCGCACGACCCCCAAAACGCCAGTGCGACGAACACGCCGGCCACGAAATGGGCGTTCAAGCGCAAGGCATCCACCACATTCGCGAGGGTTTGCGTGCCGGTCTGCACGGAATAGCGGATCACCGTGGTCACGCTGACGTCTGTTGGCACGTGCGTCCACGACCTCATGCGCTCGACGGCACCGAGGATCTTTGCCAGGGGAAACAGCTGTCCGTTCGTAAACAACGCCTCAGGCGACAGGAAGCGGGCATAGAGGGCCAGCACGACCGCGCAGACCGCCCCCATGCCACAGCCGAGCGCGATGAGCCGACGCATTGTGCGGGCCACCCCGTCGCGGGCCTGGCACATGATGACGAGGATCGCCGCCAACGGGCCGGCCAGCGTTGATTCGCGCACATAGTAGCCGCAACCAAACGCCACGCCGGCCAGGACCAGCGGCCACCACCGGCGGCTCTGAAAATGTGCCACCAACCCATAGATACCGAGGCTGACGAAGAGGATCGCCAGCGGCTCGGTCTTCACGACGCTGGAGTTCATGAAGATCGAGGGGGCGCACAAGTACAGCGCCGCGGCAGTGCAGCCGGCTCGCCACCCCCAGAGCCGGTGGCCGATGAGGCTGAGGATCCCCCCGGCGGCCAGCGTGGCCACCAACGGTAAGACCCTCCCCGCGAACAGCCCGCCGCCCAATAGCTGCAGGAACGGCACGTAAGCATAGACATAGAGCGGCTGGCGGGAGCCAAAATCTACGTCAGGGACCAGGCCTGCCATGGCGAGACGCGCGTCCATGAGGTGCGCGCCTTCATCAGGATTGATCCAATGCGCGCCCAGCAGCCAAACTTGCAGCGCGACAGAGGCGACCACCAGGAGGACCAACAGACTGTCTTCGATCCGCACGCGGAGCTTCATGAGCGCTCAGGAGCGAGGAACCGCGCCGCAACCGGCGTCCCAGGCTCAAACGAGGGCCCCAGGCGCACCCGGCACCGTAGGCCATGCACCGTCACGTCCATCTGTCCGTTGTCCCACCGCCAGTCCACGGTGCCCAGACGGGTCGAGAGGCCCTGCACCCGCATCGGCTGCGCAAGCCATGCCGCCGGGATTCCGGCGCCGATGACCAGGGTGGGCTCGCCCCCTGACTCCTCCACGTACGCCAGCATGTCCAGCTGCAGCAACAGCAACTCGGCGGCTGTCCAGTAGCTCGGCATGACCTGCGGACGGTCTATCCAACCGCGGACGCGTTCCCAGCTGCGCTGAAAGTTCCCTTCCGGATCAAAGACTATAGGCCTGCCCTCTGGCCAGACGTACAAGCCTGGCGAGGCATCATGCTGCCAGAGCCACCCCAGCGTGGCCCACATACGGTCGATCCGGCCCAACCACAACCACTGATGCGCCTCGCTGATTTCAGGAGCGAGCCGCTGCGGTGTGTACGGGATGCCGCCGGAGGCAAAGTTCCCGTCGGCATCATGGAACGCAGCCCAGCGCGCCTCGAGCATGCCCAGGAACCGGGCAGCCTCAGGCGCCGCCACCCCGGAGGGCCACATCGCAGAGGTGGCGGTCAACTCGTTGTGCGACGGCTGAGATGCGAACGCCGCGAGCCACGCGACTTGGAGCCGTCCGGCAGCTGCGCGCCACGCAACTGCGTCCGCCAGCTGGTGGACGCGGTCTGCCAGCGCTGCGGCATCGAGCAGGCCGCGGTAACTCAGGGCCGCGACCATCAAGCGCGCGCGGCGGTCGATCCCGGGAATCAGCCCGCCCTGCGCAGCGAGGATCTGCTCTGCCTGGCGCCGCGCGTGCGGCCACAGCGACTGATCAAGCGCCGGCTCACGCACGCGGTTGGCGATCTCTTCGAGCGTCCAAAGGATGAGTCCTGGAGCCTCGGGCGATGCGCCGGGCTCATCGACACCGGCCAGATGCTCGCCCAGCGCCTGCGCAGCCGGCCACTGCCCGGCCCTGGCCAGCGCAGCCGTGATGTACGCTGCCTCGCGTAACCGCTCGCGCGACGCGCTCATCGGGTCGCCCGGCCGGGTTTCGCGGTCCACCAACCCCATCAACAGATGAGCCGTCTGCGCGTACAAGCTGGCGGCAAACTGCGGATCCGGCAGCTCGACTTCGAGCGCCTGCGGCGCCACCGCGAGCCTGGGACCAGGCTCGACCACCATCGTGTCGCGAATCGTCACCTGTGACGGGCCGGCTAGCGCAAGCCGCGCATGCCCCCACCCGTCGGCGCCGTTCCAATGCGTCAGCTCGGAGCGGTTCGTCATCCAGCCGGTGGACCCCTCGGCACCGATGTGGACCGCGCGCGGCAGCGGGCTGACGGTCAGCTTGTAGCGGCCATTGATCAGCAGCCGCGCACCGTCCCACTCCAACGCCGTGATCGTGCCGCCGGCCGGGCCGACGCTCCGCACCGCCAGGACAGGCACCGACTGCGCGATCATGGAGGGCTCAAGCGTCAAGATCCACGTACCGGCCCCTGGCACCGCCCAGCGCGCGCGGTAGTCGATGGTCTCCGTCTCCACCGCCGGCACTGCCCCATCCTCGTAGATGAACCGTTGATGAATCAGCGCACGCGGCATCGTATCGCTGGTCGTGCGCACGGCGCCGTCCGGGTCGGTGATCCAGATCGACACGCCGAAGCTGCCCACGCCAGGGCTGAAGCTGCCGCCTGGCTCGTGGTACGCCTTTGCCTGCACTGCGCTGCCTGGAAGCGCGAGCAGCACGTGCCCGTCGGCGCGCGGCCATGGGTCAGATGGCCGCTCGGCCATCGCGCGACGGACCGCCTGCGCCGGCGTCATCTCGGACTGCGCAAAGGCGGTGGCCGCGCCGAACTGCCGGACGTTGTTGATGCCTGCGCAGACGGCCAAGGCCGCTGCGAGTGCCAGCGCCACCAGACGAGCCCGCGTCAGGGTGCCCAGGGCGGCCAGGACGATGAGCAACGGCGCCCAGTGCAACGCGTACAGGAAGGTCTCTTCCGCTCCGTACACCATGTGCAACCCGAGCTGCCCGGCTAGGAGCAGACCCAGCATCACCGGCACGCGGCGCGCGTCTGTGCGCATTCGCTGCCACCACCCCCACCCCCCTAGCCCGAGCAGCGCGGCCCAGAGCAAGACGGCTGCCGCGCCCCATGGCGTGGCCGACCCTGGCCGAGACGGCTGCACCGTCATGCGGCGCCATGGCCGGTCCTGCTGCTCCACCACCTGGATCGCCGGCATGACCATTGGATGGAAGATAAACGCGTTCATGACCCGCAGCGGGTGCGCGGATTCCGGCTGCATCACCCAGGTCGTGTTGACGCGTGCACGGAGAAAGAACCGCGCCGTGGGAAACAGACGCGCCTGGGCCCACCACAGCAACACGACCAGCAAGAATGCCTGGGCCGACAGCTGTAGGGCCCGGCGCCACGGATACTGGATAAACGCGGCGAAGAGCCCAGCCATCCAGTTGGTGATGGTGACGCTGAATGTCAGCGCGCTGGCCATGACCGTCCAGACAGGCGGCAGCGCCCGGTGCGCGGCCCAGGCCACGGTGCCTAGCGCAATCAACATCGTGAGCGACCCGAGCGGCCAGGTCTCCGGCACCACGAACCCGAATATCGCAGAGGCGCTGAGCCCGCCGAGCAGGCTGAACACTGCAGCGTCGGTGCGGCGGCACCCGATGAGCCGGAGCACGAAGAACAGCGCCGCGAGCCATCCGGCCGCGGTCAGCGCCATGACGACCCGGACCGCCGCAAGCGGATCGAGCTGCCCGACAGCGCGCGCGGCCCGGACCAGCGGGTACGTCATCAGTGGAAAGAGGGGGTGCTGGGTCGTGGCCTTCTGGGTGCCCAGGCGGTTCATGTCCTCGTACACGCGCGGCAGGTCGGTCTCGAACCACTGGTCAATGAACCCGTAGTTCTGGACCACCCAGGGCGGGACCCGCTGTGCGCCGGTCCATGCGGCCGCGAACCCGGCCACGGCCAATGCCAGCGGGATCAGCACGTCTGCCCACCGCCGGGCATGGCGGATGGTCCCCTCCGGTGCTGGCTCGCCCTGGACAACGCACGGCAAGGCTGCCTGAGGGGACACGATAGGGTTGCGTGCGATGGTCGAGCGCAGCCGCATGCTCACTCGGTCGTTTTCTGCGCGATGATGAAGAACGAGAGGCCGCACGGGAACAGCAGCCGGTTCTCCACTGTTCGGTACCACCAGCCCAGCGCGCGGTTGGGCCAATCGCCCAGCACACCCTCACGCCCGTAGCGCAGCTTGTCGGAGAGCCGGCGGCGCAGCACCTTCTCCATCAGGATGTACGTCGGCATCGCAGCGAAGTTCCAATACCGGATGGACTGGATCTTCAGGCCGTTGCGCTCCAAGAGTTCCCGGATCCCCTGCTTGGAGTACCGCCGGAGGTGGCCCAGGGACTTGTCGCGCTGCCCGAGCATGCTTGGAAACGCCGGCACCGCGAGGATGAGGCGGCCACCATTCACCAATGCCTGGGCGATCTCCGGCACGATGGTCGTGTCATCCGGCACATGGTTCAGCACATCCAGGCAGAGGATGGTATCGAACCGGCCGGTGCCGACGCGTTTCACCAGCCCGGTCAAGTCCCAGAGCTGGGCCAGCGGCTGTGCGATCCCGCGCGCCTTGGCCAGCGCATTGGTCATCTGCACCGCCTCGGCATACCCATCCAGGCCGATGACTTGGCAGCCGCCCTCCGCCAACTCCACCGCCAGTTCTCCGGTCAAGCAGCGCATGTCCAACACCCGCGTGCCGACCACGTGACGGCGGGCCAGCTGGGCCAGGCTCTGCCGACGGAAATCGTCTCGGCTGTGGCGCAGCGTCACTGATTCATGCCACTGCATCGTTTCGAGCGTCATGTCAGTCCCTTTCGAGGCCCTTTGGGCCTTACTCCGACGTGTCCTTGACGATGTAGTCCTTGAGGTCGCGGCTGTGCGTGAAAATCATGAGTTCTCCGAGAAGTCCGGTGGAGCCGATCTGGATGCCGGCGACCAGCAGGAAAACCGCCAGCAGCAGCATGGGCCGGTGGCCGATGCTCTCATGGAGCACGAGCCGGCTGTACAGCAGCCCAGTGCCGATGATCACCCCGGCCGCCAGGCTTGTCAGCCCGATCAGCCCGAAGAAGTGGAGCGGCCGCTTCACGAACCGCGTCAGAAACACCAGCGTGAGCAGGTCGAGCAAGCGCCGGATGTACGCGCGCGGATCGTGCGCGCCGACCTCCCGCTTGCCTGGCTGCTGCGGGACTTGGACCTCGCACCAGGTGTAGCCCCGCCGCGAGGCGAAGATCGGCAAGAACCGGTGCAGGTCGCCGTAGATCGGCATGGTCTGCAGGACCTCGCGCCGCATGGCCCGGATCCGGCAGTTCAGGTCATGCACGTCCACCTTGCTGAGCCAGCGCGCCGCCGCGTTGAAGCCATCCGACGCCAGGCGGCTTAAGCCCTGCTCCAGGCGGGGCGAGCGCCACGCGCAGACCAGCTCCGTGCCGTTGCGCAACGGCTCCAGCAGCCGCGGCAGCTCCTCCAGCGCCACGTGGAGGTACGGGTCCAAGGTGATAAGCATCTCCCCGCGCGCAGACTGCGCGCCGATGGCGAGCACGGTGGATTCGCCGACGTGGCGCTGCAGCCGGATGACCCGGACTTCCGGGTACCGGCCGGTCAGCTCGCGCGCCCTGGCCCGGGTCTGGGGACCGGTGGCCTCGTCCACGATGATGACCTCATAGCTCCGCACGACCGGGGTCAGCACGCGGCGCAGCGATTGGCAGATCGCGTCGAGGTCTTCGGACCGCGATCCTAACGGAATGATGACGGACACTTCCGGCGAGGTGCTCATGTCTGTGCCCCTGTATTCGTGGCCGGCCGCAGGGATCTGAGGAGCTTCCTGATCGTCCGTTGCCACGTCTCACGGACTTGCCGGGCCGTGTCCGCATAGCCTGCGGGATTGAACGCTTTGCGGAGGTACCGGGCGCCGTAATCCAGCGCGATGAAGCGCAGATGCTCGTGCCAGCGGACCGGATCGGCGGCGCCCTCTGTCATGCGGCGGTACCCGTGACGCGCCAGCACGTCGCCGGCCACCGACTCGAAGATCGCCAGTTCCCGTCGGCTGAAGCACGCCTTAAACACGCCGATCTTGGATTCCGTGATGGGGTTCAGCAGCCCTTGATGATGCGAGCCCAATGTCTTCACGTACGTGTCCTTGAGGCGCGTCTCCGGCAGCCGACGGTCCTGTGCTACGCGCGCCGGCGCAACGCCCAGGAACGCGAAGACTCTGGCGATCTCCTCCTCTGGCCGGGCGACGAGCGCCTCATACCTGAGCTCCAAGAACTGGTCGGACGGCACCGTCCGCTTGAAGTCATCGCACGCCGACACCGCCTCGCGCCACCGGCGCGCGTTTGCCAGCACGCTCTTCTTGCCGATGATGACCCGGGTCAGCGATTCCGCAACGTCGCGCCCATCCCGCACCAGGTGGATGAACTGGGCCTCCGGAAACAGGCCATGGATCTCCCGCAGGCACAGCGCATGCTGGGGCGTCTTGTCGCCCCAGCGGAACTTGCCCTGCTGCCGGGCGTACAGCGAGAACAAGTGCGCAATGACATCCCGGAGTGTCGGCGCGGAAAGCTCGCGGCAGAACTCGCTCACCGAGGTCTGCAGCTTCCAGCGCTTGATGCGCTCGTCATCGAGGAGGTCCTGGACCAGCAACTCCAGGTTGGCGCGGTGCCGCAGGTCGCCGTAGCGGCCAAACACGCCGGAAAAGCGCGTGAAGAGATGGCTCTCCGTCGGGATCGCGATCTCCGGGTGCGCGTCCATCAGCGTCTGCAGCAGCGTGGTGCCTGACCGCACGCACCCCACGATGAAGAACGGCGGCGGCGAAATCTTCGGGTCGCTCATCACGCTCACTCCCCCGTCAACGCAATCAACTGGTCCGGCGCAGTGTGCGCCGTGGCCAGACACAATTCAGCGATGAATCCCACGACGAACAAGTGGCCTGCCAGCCACGCGCTCAGCAGCGCGATGCCTGGCAGCACCTGGGACATGTGCTGGCGCGGCTCGATGTACCAGTGCCAGGACTGCCCGAGGCATAAGGCGGCGACCGCCAGGCAACCAATCGCCAGGGTCCCGAAGAACCGCAGCGGCATGGACGCGAACCGCACGAGGAGCGAGACTGTGATCATGTCGAACGCGACGCGCCAGGTACGCGAGAGGTTGTACTTGGTGCGCCCGCGCGTCCGGGGCCGGTGGTTGACCTTCAGCTCGGCGATCAACGCACCGGTCAGTGTGGAGAGCGCCGGAATGAACCGGTGGAACTCGGCGTACAGCGGCGTGCGCTTGATCGCCTCGGCCCGGTACGCCTTGAGCGAGCAGCCGTAGTCATGCAACCGCACGCCGGTCACGACGCCGATGAGCCGGTTCGCGACCATGGACGGGATCTTCCGCGACCATAGGTCATCCTGGCGCTTGTACCGCCAGCCGCAGACCACGTCGTAGCCTTCATCGAGCGTGGCGAGCAGCCGCGGGATGTCCGCCGGGTCGTTCTGCAGGTCGCCGTCCATCGTCACGATGACATCGCCGCGGGCCGCCTCGATCCCGCACTGCATGGCCGGCGTTTGGCCGTAGTTGCGCTTCAGCCGGATCGCGCGCACGTGGGCATCCTGCGCGCGCAGCGCCACAAGCGCGTCCCAGGTCCCATCGGTGCTGCCGTCATCCACGAACACCACCTCCCATGCCCTGCCTGCCGCCTCTGCGGCCTGGCGCACCTGGCGGAACAGCTCCGGCGCGTTCTCGACCTCGTTGCACATCGGCACCACGATGGAGAGCAAGCGCGTCATTGCGAATCCGCTGCCTGGGGCACCGCCGCCAGGGCGTGGCCGACGCCCGCCGGCTCCCGGGGCACCTGGCGCTGGCTGAACATAGACCACATCCCGCCAGGCACGGTGGCGATCACCTGCATGAGGTGCGAGATGACCGACATGCTGAAGGCCATCGCCGGCGCCAGGCCGACCTGCGCAAAGCTGTGGACGAACAGGTTCTCCCGCACGCCCCAGCCGCCGATCGAGATGGGCATCTGCGAAGTCAGCAAGATGAGCGGCACGATCGCGGCGTAGTACAGGACCGGCAGCGTCGCGCCCAGCGCGCGGGCCGAGCAGTAGACAGCCATCACGCGGAAAAAGTGCATGGCAAGCGAGGCCAGCAGCACCTGGTTCATCGCCGCGCGGTGACGGCCATAGGCGCGGATCGCCTTCAACCACGCGAACGGCTTGCGGGCCCACCGGTGCCCGCGCAGGTCCAGCCACCGGGTCACCGCCGCCACCAACCGCTCATCAAGCGCGATCCGGCCCACGAGGATCCCGACGGACGACGGCAGCAACGCCAGCCAGAGGATCCGATGATCGCGCAGGTGGGGCCAGGCCCATAGCGCCCCGAGCAGCCCCAGCATCAGCAACGCCACGACCCCGAGTGCCCGCTCCACCAGCACGGCTGACGCAGACTCGGTTGCGTTTTCAGTGTGGCGGGAGAGACTGTACACGCGGAGCACGTCGCCGCCCACGCTCGTCGGCAGAAACTGGCCGTAGAACTGGCTGCCCAGGACGATCTGCGCGATCGCCTGGAACTCGAACGGAATGCCCTTGGCCCTGATCAGGATGATCATGCGCTGGATCGCAAGCCACCGGTTGACTACAAGCCCGGCGAAGCCTGCGGCCAGCCAGCCCCAGTGGATGCCGCGCAGCAGCACGACGATGCTCGCCAGGTCCATCTTGCGCAGGATGAGCCACAGGAGAAAGCCACTGATGCCGGCGCGCGCGCACCAGGCTAGCGCCGGCGCGACGACGGCCTTCAGAAATCCGCGCGGGGCCTCTTCCGCGGCCAGGGCCTCGGCCGGCCGGGCGCCCAACTCGTCGTACAGGCGATCCAGCACCATGCGGAACGCAGCATAGCTGTGGCGCGATTCGACCAGCGCGCACCCGGCGCGCCCCAACCGCTGCCGGAGTGCTGGATCCTTCAGCAACTGCACCAGCCCCTCGGCGAACGCCTCGGGGCTCGCAGGCCGGAGCACCGACACCTCGGGGGTCAACACCTGGGTATGCGTCGGCAACTCCGTCGCCAGCACTGGCTTGCCGGAATGCAGGTACGAATAGATCTTCATCGGCGTGTTGCCGCCCTGAATGCGGGGCGACACCAGAATGTCAGCCGCTTGGAGATGCCCGGCGATTTGCGCGACCGGCCGCGGCCCCAGGAAGTGCGCCGACCCGTTGAGCCCCAGCCGCTCGGCCATCGCCTGGTACCGACGGATGCTCGCCTCCTGCCCGCCGATGACGACCAGGTGCGCCTCCGGCACGCTCCGGCGCGCCAGCGCGAAACTCTCCAGCAGCAGCCCGATCCCTTGATACGTTTCCAAGTTCCCGACGTACATCACGATCGGCCCGGTCACGCCCAGTGGCCCGCGCACGTCAACGGCAGCTGCGTGGCCTGACCCGTCGAGCGACAGGAGCGAGATGTCGCGGAGCACGGCGATCTTGCGCGCCGGCACCCGGGCGGCGACGTCGGCCAGCGCGTCGCACACTGGCACGACCGCTTCGGCGTCCTTGATCACCAGCGCCTCCATCCACCGCATCGCCGGCTGCAGGAACGCGAGCCTGCGGTACTTGTCCACCACCTGCTCTGAGATCGAGGAATCCATGTCGTAGAGGTACGGCCGGCCGAAGATGCGCTTGATGACCAGCGCCATGAAGACCGACTCTTCCACCGCGTGCACGATGTCGTAACGGGTGTGGGCCGCCATCCACAGCGCCTTGACGAAGAACGCCGCGTCGCACGCCAGTTTTTTGGCGGAGAGCCCTGGCCCTACCCGGCGCACGAACGGCAGGCGCGGGATCCGGTGCAGCCGCACGCCCGGATAGTGGACGTCGCTGCCTTCGTGGTACGCGAGCAGATCCACCGTGTCGCCGCGGGCCGAGAGGGCGCGCAGCAGCAGGTCCACGGCGATCGGCGTGCCGCGCTCCTGGTAGAACGGTTGCGGGGCAAGCAGCAGGATTCTCATGCGCACCGGCCGGCGTGATGGCCATTCGCCGGCTTGAGGTAGCCCTGCGCAATGTACCATTCGGCGGTGCGGGCCAAGCCCTCAGGCAGGTCCACCTGCGGCGCGTAGCCTAGCAGTCGCTGCGCCTTAGCACTGGTGAAGGCCCGGTTGTGCGTGAAGAAGCCGACCCGCCGGCGGTGCAGCGGCGGGTTGATGCGCAGCGGCACGCAGACCGCCTCGCACAGTGCGCCGGCCGCGTACACCGGCCACACCGGGGCGGACCAGCGCGGCCGAGGCGCGTGAAGCGTCTCCGCCACGAGTGCGACCAGCTCGTTCAGGGACACGTGGCGCGGCCCGGCGATGAGGAACGACTCGCCGATCGCCGCGTCATGCGTGCCGCATACCAGGAAGCCGCGCATCAAATCCTCGACATAGACGTTGTGCAGCTGGGGCTTGCCGCTGCCCAGCATCACGAACATGCCGGACTGGATACTGCGAAAGAGCTTCAGGAACCGCAGATCGCCTGGCCCGTACATGGCCGCGGGCCGCACGACCGTCGTCGGGATCTGCGTCCGCCGGTACCAGGCCCACACCCGCTCTTCCCCGGCGACCTTCGAGCGCTGGTACGCATCGCTGGGATTGAAGGGGGCGGTCTCATCCGACGGGATGGCGCTGACGCTGCCGTGCACGCCCATGGTGCTCGTGTGCACGAGCCGCGTGATCCGGTGCGCCTCGCACGCCGCCAAGACATGCTCGGTGCCGGTCACGTTCGTGTCCCAGTACTCGCGCGCGCGCCCGGAGGCGTCGCGAAACATCCCGGCCACGTGGAACACGCGGTCGCAGCCGGCCACCGCCGCATCCACCGCGCGCGCATCGCGCACGTCCCCGACCGCCACCTCGACCTGCGCGCGCACATCCGGCGCCATGGCCTGCGGCCGGCGCACGAACGCGCGCACCACAGCTGCCTCGCGCAGCAGCGCGCGGACCAAGTGGCTGCCGGCGAATCCGTTGGCGCCGGTGACCAGCACGCGTTGGCCGCGAAGCGACTCGAGGGCCATCAGCCCGCCACTCTTGCCTTGACCAACAGCATGTAGCCGCTGCGGAAGAACAGAAGCCGATCGAGCTGCGACACCGCCCAAATGAACGGGTACGCCAGCCCGAAGAGCCGGAACGAGGTCTGGTGCGTCGTGAGGTCGCCTGCTGTCATGATCGCGCCCTTCGTACCGGTCGAGGCAGGCTTGAGCCGGCGGATGCCCCACGTGATGCACGTGTCCACCGCCTGGGAAAAGAATTTGGAGTAGGTGCCCTGGCTGATGAGCTCATACGAGGGGCCCAGTAACACCGCGAGCTCCTCGGCGGTGTACCCGTGGCGGACGTGGCCGTGCGCCTCGTCGGTCTGCCCGATGGCCAGCCGGAGCCGGCGCAGCCAGCTCGCCTTGCGCAGCGGGACATTGAAGATCACTTCCCCGCCCGGCTTCGTGATGCGGCAGATCTCGGCGACGAAGCCGCGGTCATCGCGCACGTGCTCAAGGCAGTCCACGAGCAGCACCCGGTCGAACTCTGCGTCCTGGAACGGCATCCGCCCGCCATTCAGTTGCACCACCTCGGTCTGCACGAGTCCGCGGATGGCTGCCACCGCCTCGGGATCGAGATCCGCGCTGGCCCAGGAGCCGCCCTGCTGCCGCAGGAGGAAGCTGATGACGCCGTTGTCCGCGCCGATATCCAGGCACCGCAGCCCGCGGGTCTCGCCCACCAGGCTGCGGAGCGCGGCCCACTTCTGCTGCTTGAGCACCGACTTGCGGAACAACGCAAGGGCCGGAGGGGTCGTGGTCGGTGTCATGTGGCTGTTCCGTCAGGAGCCGATGCCCTAGGAGCGACGGGGACATGCATCGCGACGAAGACCTGTTCCACCTCATCCACCTCGCGTGAGAGCCGCATGGCGTCCCAACCCAACTCCTCGGCCATCACGTCCGCGCACTGACGCAGGGCGGCGCGGCCAGGATATTCGGCGCTGCCCAACTCGATCCGGCGGAACACAACATCTCGAAGCGTCCAGGCCATCTCTTCCCGGACCGCATACCGGACTTGGGCCCGAATCACTGCAGTGGATGGACTCAAGCGCTCGCCATCCTTGGCGTCACGCGCGATCGAGGCCAGAACAGCGGGATAGTCCGTGCCATAGGTGGTCACGAGCTGCCGCAACACGTCCTCATCCAAGCCGTAGGGCCGCTGCTGCAGCGTCTCAGCGATATAACTCTCCAACCGCTCGATGCGTCCACCATGCAGCGGAATGCTTGAGCTCTTTGGCGGCTCCGGTGCGCGGCCCAGCTTCTGCAGCGCCAAGCTCACCGTTTTTTCCGCCACGTCGCGGGCGGTGACGTACTTCACGCCGACGACAGACAGCAAGCCGTCGATGCCATCGGTCGCCTGGTGATCGCGGATCTGATAATGGTCCGCCAGATGGTCAGGGCTTACGCGCTTGCCAGGCACCTCGTCCTCCCTCGGCAGCAGCCCGGCATGAATGAACCGCACATCCGATAGCCGGAGCGCGCCGCCGGGATAGGCGGAATTCAGATCCGCGATCAGTGCGCTGACTTCCCCCTCGGTGATCGGTCCGACATCCCCACCCCTCGGCATCTGCACATGCAACGAGCCGGCGATGGAATGCCCGCGCCATGGCGTAATGTGGAGCCGTCGGCAGCAGCCTGCCTTGAAGCAGTCCGCCCCGTCTTTATGCGGCAGGACCACGCTCACCGCATGATGGTTGGTGATGGGCCGCGTCACGAGGTTGACGGTCTTAGTGAACCCTACCGTCCAGCCCGGCTGCAGCCCGGACACTTGCCCCAGCACCTCATGCAACCAGGGCCCGCTGGTGTTGATGACGAGCCGGCTGCGCACCTGCAGTTTCCGGCCTGTGAGCCGATCCACGGCGGAGACGCCCGTCACCCGGCCCTGATGCTGAAGGAGCCCGGTGACGCTAACGTAGTTGGCAACGCAGGCGCCGCGGTCCTGCGCCGACCGAACCACGGCCATGGTGAGCCGCTCCGTGTTGGAGATCTGCCCATCATGCCAGACCGCGCCGCCGGTGAGGCCGCGCTCCGAAAGGCCTGGCGCCAGCCGAAGGCATTCTTGGCGCGAGATGATTCGGCTGAATGGCACCCACTGGCCAGGATCGTCTACGCCACGATTGCGGTCGTAGGCAATGAGATCGTAGAGCTTGAGCGCCGCCCAGAGGAGCTCCCGGCGCTGGATGCCCTGGCGATACGCAGGCAGGAGGAACGGCAATTGGCGGACCAGGTGCGGCGCGTTGCGCATCAGGTACCGACGCTCCCGGATGGACTCCCGCATCCGCTTCATGTCTCCGCTCTGGAGATAGCGGAATCCGCCGTGCGTGATTTTCATGCTGTTGGCCGAGGTGGCGTGGCCGAAGTCGCCTTGCTCAAGCAGCGCGACGGACAGCCCGCGGAGGACGGCATCCCAGGCCACGCATGCGCCGTAGATGCCGCCGCCGATGACCACGACGTCGAACGTAGCGGTCGTCAAGCGTTCCAGGTCTCGTGTCATCCGGTCTCGTGTCATGGGTGCGCCAGCGCTGCTGGCGGTCTCACGCGGTGGCAAACGACAACAGCAGGAGGGTGAAGCTGGCCCCGGCGATGAGGCACTGCGTCACCGGATGCCGCGCCGTCCACCGGGAGTGGGACGCGATCTTGCCGGGGCGGCACGCCACACACAGGCCGGCCAGCGCGCACAGGATCCCAACGAGCAGGCTGCGCGAGCTGCTGGAGAGCGTTTGGTACATGCCCCAGAGCTTGGGAGCCACCAGCACCGTGCCGATGAGGGCAGCGGCCAAGGCGACGATGAGCACCGATCCGGCAGCCATGTCTTTGATCAGCTTGACCGACGGGTCGTACGCCAGGCCCACGTGGTGGTTGAGCGAGTGCTCAATGGCGGTGTTGACCAGCTCGGCGTAGATGACGAACACGCTGAGCGCGAAGATCAGGGCGAGCTCATGCGCCGGCAGCCGCAGCAACCCGCCGAGACCTAAGGCCGCGGCGGCCAGGAGCACCTGAATCCGCAGGTTCTGTTGCGTGGCGAAAGCGTAGCGCAATCCGTCCCATGCGCACTGCAGGCTCAACGTGAACGCGCGCGGCGCGCCCGGCTCCCATGACCCTTCAGCAGGACCCAGCGCCGGGCTGTCCAAGAACTCAGGCGGAAATCTTCTTGCCATTGGCGCGGGGCTCCTTGGCCTTGGTGGCGGCGTATTCGCGGTAGTAGCGGTTATAGCCGAACGGCCAGTACTCCACGTGCGTGAGCACGCTGCCGATGACCCGCGCCTTGACCTGGGCCAGGCGCGCCTGCGCGTCGGAGAGCTGGCGGCGCTGCGTCCGGCCGGAACGCACCACGAGCAGCACCCCGTCGACGTAGCGGCTGAGGACGCAGGCATCGGCCACGAGCAGCACCGGCGGGGTGTCCACAATCACGTAGTCGAACTGCTTCTTGAACTGCAGCAGATATTCGCGCATGGTCAGCGAGTCCAGCCACTCAGACGGCTCGCCCATGACCTTGCCGGAGGGCAGGATCGTGAGGCTGCTCGAGTTGAGCTTCACGAACCCGTCGGAGGGCCTGACATCCTCGCTCAGGACTTCCGAGAGGCCGGGCCGCTGGGCCAAGCCAAGCCAGCGTTTGACCGAGCCCTTGCGCAGGTCTGCGTCGATGAGCAGCACGTTGCAGTTGGGCTGCTGGGCCAGGGTCAGCGCGAGGTTGATGGCGGTGACTGTCTTGCCTTCGTTGTGCATGGCACTCGTGACGAGCAGGGTCTTGAACCCCTGGCTTAAGCGCAGCGACTGGAGGTTGGTGCGCAGCATCCGGTACTGCTCGCAGATCGGGTTCTGCCGGTCGAAGAACGGCACCAGGTGCTGGTCCACTTTGGCATCGACTTCCTGGACCGGCACCGGCACGGTGCTCGGCACGACGACCGTCGGCGCAGCAGCGGCCGGCGCAGTGATGATGGCGTCCTCGCCACCCTGGCGCTCCCGTATCAGCCGTTCACGGGCCGCCTTTTCCAATGCCTGCGTGATCTTGCTCATGAGAGCTCCTTCGGTGCGGTCTCGGCGCGAACCAACGCTTGTCCAAGCCGGCTCCGCGATTGGTCGACGAGCGTCTGCAGTTCCTCGCTGCGACGCCGAGAGGCGGTCAGCTCATCCGTCAACTTCGTGTGCGCTTCTTCCAGCCGGGCGGACATCTGCCGTGTGCCGTGCAGCTGCTCCTCAGACAGGCGCAGCGCCTGGGCCAGGTGCTGGCACTCGCGCAGCGCCTCCAGCCGGCGGCTGGACGCCTGCAACCGCTGCGCTACGGCGGCGCGCTCAGCGGCCGCGGCGGCGACTTCTTGCCTGGCAGCCTCCAGCTCGCGCTGCAGTTGCGCGGCGGCCTGGGTCTTCGAGGCGATCTGGCCCTGCACCGCATCCACCCGAAGCTGGGTGGCCGAGGCTTGCCGTTCCAGTTCCATAACTTGCTTCTGGCACCGGTCGTACGCCTGCTGCCAGGTCTCCGGAGTGGCTTCGATCTTCGAAGCGGGCGCGGCAACGGCCGGAACGGTCTGCTGGGCGGCCTGAGCGGACTGGGCTTGGCGGCCCGCCAGGCTGGCTTCCCACCGCCGGACCTCGTCCCACTGCTCGGACCGGCGCAGCTCGCGCTCGTGCGTCGCTTGGTTCAGCTCGTTCGTGACTTTGCTCATGCAAGGCTCGAGGGTTCGGAGATCAGCGCCGGCAGCTCGCCGGCCACCTCATCAATCACCGCGCCGCCGAGGACCTTCGTGTCGTTGACGTAGCCGGTCAACAGCGCACGGTCGCACAGGCTGTTGATGAGCCGAGGCACGCCCTGCGTGTACTGGAAGATCTTGTGCAGCGCATCCCCATCGAAGATCGGGGCGCTGTTGCCGCCGGCGACGTGCAGCCGGTGGCCGATGTACGCCGTGGTCTCCGCCGCGTTCAGCGGGGAGAGGTGGTAATGCAGCGTCACGCGCTGGCGCAGCTGTGTCAGGTCCTTCAGCCACAGCTTCTGCTTCAGCTCTGGCTGGCCCATCAGGATGATCTGGATGAGCTTCTCAGTCTCGGTCTCCAGGTTTGAAAGCATGCGGACCTCCTCGAGCACCTGGGGCTTGAGGTTCTGCGCTTCGTCGATCAAGAGGACCACGTTGTTGTCGGCCCGCAGCTGGTCCACGAGGTACGCGTTAAGCAGACTGATGAGCTGGGTCTTGGTGTGGCCAGGCTTATACGGGATCTCCAACTCTTCCAGGATCAGTGTGACCATGTCTTTCGCGGTTAAGTGCGTGTTGCGGATGATCGCGGTCTTGGTCCGCGGGTCCAGCTTCCCGAAGAGGACGCGCGAGAGGGTCGTCTTGCCGGAGCCGATCTCGCCGGTGATCACGACGAACCCGCGGCGCTCCTGGATCGCGTAGACCATGTGGTTCAGCGCGTCCATGTGCTTCGCCGACGGATAGAAGTACCGGGTGTCCGGCGTCATGGCGAAGGGCTTCTCGGTCAAGCCGAAGAACGTCTCGTGCATCAGGGACTCCTGGGACCGGCTCCGGGGACGGACCGTCGTGGCCGCGCTCATAGGCCCCACCGGACAAGGAGCCGGTCGACGCGCGACCACACCGGGTTGACGACCTGCGTCTTCAGCCGGCTTCCCTGTTCCTGTAGACCAACGGGGTTGCGGCGGTGGCGCTTACGCTCTGCCAAGTCGCCTTCCGTGATGATCGTCGCGATCGACCCGAGGACCGGCACTTCCAGCAGGTCCGTGACTTCCTCAGCGTGCTGGATCGCCTGGTCCAGGTACTCGGCCGCGACCACGGTCGCCACGCCCAGGACCACGCCCACGAGGAAGGACACGAGCAACACCTGCCCGACGTCCGGCTTGGAAGGCTCCAGCGGGTACCGGGCGCGCTCGATGACCACGAACTTGCCGCCCTGATCATCATCGCCCAACCGGCCGGTGATCTTCGCGCGCTCCAGCTTCTCGAGCAGGCCTCTGTAGATCCCCGCGCTGACCGCGTAATCGCGATTCAGGCGGGAGAGCTCTTGCTGCTGGCGCGGGGCCAACGTGAACGCAGTCGCGTCCAGGTCGCTCGCCTCGACGGCGCTGCCTGGTTCCGACATCACGGCGATCTGCGGCAGCTGGGTCGGCTGAATCTCCGGGCTTTCGAGCCCCTGCACCAGCGAGGTGTACGCCTCGTTCGCCTTCTGCACGTTCGGGTCGGTGGCGGTGGCGGCTTCCGGCGTGCCCAGCTTGTTCGCCAGGTCCTGGTACAGCTCAGGGTCTGTCTCGACCATGACGCCCTTGGCCACGAGCCGGCGCACTTCCTCGTCGCGCCGGGTCCGGGTCTCGGTGATCAGGCGCCGGACTTCCTGCACGCGCGGGTGCTCCTCGGTGTTGGAGATGAGCAGCTGGGCGAGCTGTAGCTCCAGGCTCTTGAGCGTGTCGTTCAGCACGGTGGCCACCGGCATCTGGGTCATGTACAGCTCTTTGAACTCCCGGCGCTTCTGCTCGGCCTCTTCCAGCTTCTGCCGGTACACGTTCAGCTCCGCCTCGATGAAGTTGACGGCGGTGTTGGCTTCCTGTTCCTGGATGGCGGTGTTGCGCTCGATCACGATGTCGGCCAGCGTGTTCACGAGCTGCTGGACCTGGGCCGGATCGCGCCCTTCGTACTGCACCTGGATGAGCGCGCCGCCCTTCATCTTGATCGCGATGTCGCGGCGCAGCTTGTTCACCAGCTTCTCGAACGCGATCGCGTCGTTGGGCGCGATGTTCTTGTCGAGCTGGTGGGTCTTGATGAGCCGGCTGAGGTTCGACCAGCTCAGCAGCTCTTCGCGGAGCGTGTTCAGCCGGTCGCCGACGGCCATCGGCATGGCCAACCCCTGGATGAGGGGGTTGATGAGCTTCTCGCTCTGCACCAGCAGCACCGCGCGCGCCGCGTAGATGCGGGGCGAGAACACCGCGACCCATGCCCCCACGAGCAGCGAGACAACGAGCGGGATGACAAAATAGCGTTTGCGGCGCAGCCCCACCGCCAGGTAGTCCTGCCAGCTGATCTGCACTTCGGAGGATGCGGCCATTAGCGCCTCACAGGGTGCCCAGGCGGGCGACGGAGCGCGCCTTGCTGGCAGGGCTCAAGAGCGTGCCGATAAATCCGGTGACACGGCTCCACACCGTCGACGGCACGACCACGATATCGCCGTCCACCAGATCGATGTCGTTCTTCATCTTGCCCCTGAAGAGGACCGAGTTCAGGTTCAGCACCCGCACGGTCGGGTCGTTGATGTCCGACTTAATGATGTGCACGCGGGAGAGTGCGGCCGTGTTCGTGAACAAGCCGGCGGCGATCAGGGCATCGCGGATGCGGATCGAGTCGCCGCGCATCGCGTACTTGCCCGGGCTGGACACCTCACCCAGGATGTAGATCGCCTTCGAGTTGAACCCGACGATCTGCACGTTGACGGTGGGCACGCGGACGTACTTCTGCAGCTCTTCCGTCAGCTTCGCGGCCAACTCTTCCTTCGTCAACCCGTCCGCCTTGACGTCGCCGACGAAGCCGTACTGAATCGTGCCGTCATAGTTGATCACGTAGGTGCCGCTGAAATCCGGCTGGCCCTGCACATCGATTTGGATCACGTCGTTGCGGCCCAGCGCGTACGGGCCGGTTTGGCCGACCGGCAGGCCGGCGAGGTTGCTCTGCGAGGTGATGGGCATCTGCGAGGCCGGGTTCACCGAGGATGCCGGCTGCTCATTGCCGATCGGCAACATGCTGTTGGGGATGGGGCGGTAGCCTACGACACCGGCGGGCGCGGTCGAGGCGTCGGAGGTCTGCGCCGGGCCCTGCGGTTTCGCTTGGGTCCCGCCGAAATCATCGGCAGCCCATGCCGGCGCGCCTGCGGCGAGCAGCCCGGTGAGCACGAACCACGCGGCGAGTCTTCCCATCATGCCTGTTCCTCCGGTTCGGTCGTTCCTCATGTGCGATGTGGGCGCGGCCATCAGTAGACCGCCTCGAAAAAGCTGCGGAGCTCGGTGAGGTCCTCGGGCGCGTACACCCGCCACCCTCTCCAGTCCCGGCGGGCCTTGCGGATCTTGCCGGATTTCTCCCAGCGAAGCAGGGTCTTGGTGCTGATGCCCAGCTGGTCTGCCACGTCCGCGATCGTAAGCCGTTCGTCAGCCATGCGCGTTCATATCCTTTGCTTGGTAGCGCTACCTTAATCTTCCGGGACTGTCCTATACTGCTCTATCTGGTCCTATATAGTGCAGCCCCCATGCCAAGACCAACCACAACCGGTATATAGAATAATAAATAGCGTTAACCTATTGTGCATGAGATGGTTACATACTAGATTATCATGCGACTTAGAGGCTTCATTACTTATTAAAGTAAGTTACTGATCACTGTGATTTGTTGATTGTCGCCAACAGATCAAGCTTAATATCATCTAACTCCTTTATTTAAAGATAGTTAACAATGTGTAGTCATACCGAGACAGTATCAGACTGTCCTGGACAGTCATGGGTTGTTGCTAAACGATTGTCATGCAAAAAAAGCCTCCAACCTCAGAACGAGGCTGGAGGCTTTTAAGCGTGCAGTGTTACAAGCGGTTCGCCAGCGCTTGGACGTCGCCGAGGGTCACCCGGCCGTCCCCGTTGAGATCCGAGACCTGGAGCGTCACCGGCTGCAGGCCAAGCAGTTGCTTGACAAGCTCAATGACGTCCGCGGACGTCAACTGCCCGTCGCGATTGACATCGCCCAGCAGCAGGGTCGTCTGGAACATCCCGTCGGCCGAGACCGTGGTCAGGTTCGCGGCGTTCTTGGACATGACGCGGAAGTGGTACGTGGTGTTGGCCGACAGACCGGCGAGGGCCACCGCATGGTCCGTGACGAGTGCCGCCTGCACCGGAGCCGTCTGCCCGTAGCCGGCCGTGAGACCGTACTCGACCATGCTGTCAGCCGGCTCATCCGTAGTCCACGCAATGGTGGCCGAGGTTTCCGACGGTGCCGGCGCAAGGTTGCTGATCACCGGCGGCGTGGTGTCCGTCACCGCGCTGCTGCTCAAGACAAGCACCAGTTTTGGCCGCCGGTCAGCGGCCGGGAAGAACGCTTCCGAGGATGCAGCCTCCAGTAAGGTCATCGCTGGGCTGCCGTCTCCCTTCACCACGATGCCGCGGTGTGGGCTGGTGCCGTTGAACCATTTCTGCGCCCCGGCCAACGACAGCGGGAAGCTCTTCCACTGGTTCACTTGGATATCGAACGTGACGCCCGTGCCCAGGCTGGACGACGCCAGGGCCGGCTTGGTGGACCAGGTGACACCATCTTCTTGCCAGTCCGTCATCGGCTCGTACGGCGTCAAGACCTGGCTGGCCCCGGCCATGTTGGCGGTCTGGAACAGTTCCAGCCGCGCCGAGGTCAGCGTCATGCCCTCCGGCAGTGCAGGCACGTTGAACCGGTAGAACGCCCACCGTTCGTGCGTGGCAGAGGCTTTGCCCATGCCCAGGGCCTGGTCCGCGCCGAGGTTCTGGTTCGGCAGCGTGCTCGCGACATGTACATCTTCCGCTTCGTTCAGCGTCAGAGTCACGTCCCCGCTCAGTCCCGGCAAGAGCACCAGGGACTTGGTCAGCGAGGCCAAGACGGTGTTGCCCGCATCCCGAAACTGCACGTACAGGGTCTTCGCCCCCGGCACGGCAGAGAGTGCGATGCCGTGCAGCTGGTCCACCGCCTGCCACGCGCCTTGCCCGTAGCCGGTTTCTGACACGTTGGCCTGGACCGCCGCCGGCGGCGCCGTGAGCAGCAGCGTGAGGCTCGGGCTGGTGAGGAACGAATCGCCGTTGTTCACGGTGATCCCGAACGCTGGGACCGAGCCGATAGGCGTTGGGTCCGGCGTCGGCGTCGGGTCTGGGGTTGGGGTCGGATCAGGAGCCGGCGCCGGCGTGTTACCGAACATGCCGAACTGTTCGAACAGGTTGATGGCATACGGCTCGTTCCACAGATCCGGCACGCCGTTGTACCCGGTCAGGGGGTTCGGTTTGCCGACCACGAACTTGTCGTATTGGATCTTGGCGAGCTCACGAAACTTATCGCGCAGCGTGGTCCACTGCCCTTGCCACAGCGGCCCGACCTGGCTCTGCGGGAAGCCGCTGATGAAGAGCAGCGGGTACTGGATGTACAGCCCGCCGTCGGTGGACTTGAAGTCACGGCCGGGACACACCGAGTACACGAAGAACCGGTAGGTGAAGTCCGCCAGCCAGGGATACTTGGACGGATACTTGGAGGCGCCGAGGTAATTGTGCTCGACGACCGTCTTCATCATCTGGATGAGCATCTCGCGCATCGTCGCAGTGTCCACCTGGACCGGCTTGTCGCTGCCGCGATAGTAGATCGTCTTGTTGAACGCCCCGCCCTGCGCCTCCAACTCGCGGTAGTAACGGATCAGCGCCGTCTGGAGCAAGGCGCTCATCCAGGCAATCGGCGCATGGGACTGGTAGGCGTAATTGCTGATGGGCGCCGAGGTTTGCGGACAGTTCGCCACCCGCAGCGTGGGCAGCGGATAGCCGGTGCCCTGCGTGTAGTCGGTGCGGTAGTAGTACAGCGCTTGGTCTTGCGGCGGCTTGGTCAGGTCTAGGGTCGCACTGTTGCTGAAGACGATGTGGTTCTGGGGCATCTTCCACCAGTCCACGTTGTTCTTGACGAAGATGGAGGCGCCCTCGAAGTACTTCGGATCGGCCGTGGTCTCGTACGCCTTCATGATGGTGTACAGCGGCCAGGCGGCCACGCGCTCGTATTCCTCCAGCCCGACCTTGTCGGTGCTCTTCTCCGGCGCGATGCGGCTGCGGCCATTCCGGGCCCACTTCTCGACCCAATCCCCCTGCTCGCGCAGGACGTCCAGCGCCCGCGGGTCGCCGGTCAGGTAGAAGTAGTCGTCCAGGCCGCCCGGCACCACGTGGCCCATCTCGATGTTGACGCCCTCATGCTCGGACGTGCCATGCCAATGGATCATGCCGGCCGGGAACCCAGAGTAACGCACCGGGTTCTGGGTGTGCATCACATCTAAGTCATAGTGGTGGCGCGCGTACGGCATCCCGAAGTCATACCAGCGGCGGTCGCCGGTGCGGGCGAACTGGAGAATCGCGCCGTGTGCATCCTCATAGTGGCTGTCGCCGTAGATCGGGAAATAGCCGCCGGTGCTCTTGGTGCCGAAGCCCTGCTGGAAATCGCCAAAGTTGCGCTGGCCGTACGGCAGCGGGTAGATCGAGCAGCCCTGGCGCAGCACCGTGCACTTGTACTGGTTTTCGACCCGGGTTTCCCAGGCCGTGGACAGGTCTGACTTTTTGGAGATCGGCCCGAACACGTCGCTCTGCGCGTACCAGCCGGCGTCGGTGGGAATCAGCATCGGGTAGTCCAGCATGATCTCAGCCCGGCGCTGGACCGTGGTGCTGAAGCTCCCCGCATGGAAATCGAGGAATGCTTCATACGTCTTGCCGACGCCGGGATACAGCGTGTAAAAGTAGTTCGGCGAGTCACCCGGCAGGAACGCCACATGCACGGTGTTGCCGCTGTCCATCGCCAGCTTCTGCGGATAGTTCTGCCAGAAGTGGCGCAGGCCGGTCGTCAGGCCCCGGTTGCCGGACGAGAAATCCATCCAGCCCGGCGCTTTGGCGCCGGCACCGACGCCGCTATAAGCGAAGTCATAGGCGTACTGTGACGTGAAGGTGGCGGTCGCATCTTGCAACAGCTCGGCCCCGCTGCCCACCGCTCCCTGGTACACCGCGCCGGACTCGCCGCCGGCCGCGTAGCTCGCGTTATCCAGCGTCAGCGGCACATCGAGGGAGATGCTGGTGATCTTGAGGATGCGGTCCGAGAAGGTCTCCGTCGGGCGTGACTTGGTGTCCACGAGCGTTGTCTGCACGTGCACGAGCGAGCTGCCGCCGTAAATCGAGAGCCACACCTTGGCCTGGGTCAGCGTCGCGTCCCCGTCCGCCGTGACGGCGCCGCCCTCCCCCTTCAAGCGGCCCTCCAGCAGCAGCGTGACCTTGCGGGGGCCGGCCTCGACCAGCTTCGGCGCGTAGCCGTCGCCGCTGGTCCAGAGCGAGCTGCGGAAGGTCTTGGTCGTCTTGCGGTCCAGGACCGCCAGGTCGGCCGGGCCGGTCAGCCACTGCTCGCCAGCGTCGAAGCTGCCGTCGCCGTTGGTGTCGGTCCATGCCTGCTCGAGGATGGAGAACCGGGTCTTCGAGAACTTCAGCTTCAAGACGTCGGTGGTGACCGTCAGCGCGCCGGCGTCTTCCGTCACCTGCACCGGCCCACTGGCGCTGTGCGAGACCGCTGACCCGTACCGGAGCACGACGTTCGGGTACGTGTCCCCGCTCGGCGCCGGGACAAAAGAGATCAGCGCTGACTTCACCGAGCCGTCCGGCCACGCCACCAGCTTCCAATAGTTGGCCGGGATCTCGCTGCCCTGCGTGGTTTCCAATCGGAGGTGGTCGACGCTCGTCACCCAGCCGCGCGGAAACGGGACGCCGCTCGAGACCGGAGTGCCGGCTGCGGCCGGGTTGCCGGCGGTATCGACTTTCAGCGTGATGGCGCCGGTCTGCTCGGCCGCTGCAGGCAACGCCGCCATGGCCAGCCAGAGGGCTGCCAGGGCCAGCCGCGCCGCGAGACCGTGCCATCGCATGCTCATAAAGGACCTTCTCATCGTCGTCCGCAGGAGGCTCATTTGACCACCGTGATCGTGACCGTCTTGTACTCGGTGCCGGCGATCTTGGTATGCGTGTCGTTATCCGCCAGCATCACGCCGACCTTATGCGTCCCAGGCTTCACGTTGGTCAGAGAGAACGGCTTTGTATTGTACACGTGCGAGACCTGCCCATCGTCCAATTTGATGTGCAGGTGGGCGAACCCGCTCCCGGTCTGCACCTTGATCCCGCTCACTGCCACGCTTACTGTCACCGTCGAACCGATGATCGTGGTGTTGGGCAGCGGCGAAAGCACCGTCAGGGTCGCCTCGGTCGCAGGCACAGGCTCTGGCGCCTGGACCGTGACGTACACGGTCTGGTACTCGGTGCCGGTCACCCGGCTGTGCGTGGCGTTGTTATTGGCCAGCATGATGCCCAGCTTGTGCGTCCCGGGCGCCACGCTGGTAAAGGTGTAGCCGCTCAGATCGTACTCCTCGAACACGGTGCCGTCATCAATCCGGTAGTGCAGGTGCGCGTTGCCGGTGCCGGTGCCGACCGTGCTGCCGGTCACGCTGACGCTCACCGAAACGTTGGTGCCGATGAGGGTCGCGTTGGCCGCAGGACTGAGGATGGTCAACGTCGGCGCGGTGGAGGCCAGGATCTCCGTTGTGAAACTGACGGACGCCGTGGCTTCCGGGTTGGACAGCGGCGCGTTGGCCGCGTCCACCAACTGCAGCGTCAGCGTGTGCGGCCCGGCTGCCACGCTCGAGAGCGTGACCGGGTTGAGGCTCACGAGCTGCTGCGGCGTGCTGCTGTCGAGCGTCAGGGCCAGGTGCGTGCCGCCGGAGACGATCGTCGTGTTCTGGACCGTGAAGCTCACCGAAATATTCGTTCCCGTAATCGTGGTCCCGGCCGTGGGGGTCAGCAGTTGGACGCTCGGCACCGGAACCGTGGGCGGCGCTTCGACCCAGAGCCGTCCGGCAGTCGTAGTCACCAGTAATTCCTGCGCCACAGGATCGGTCGCCACGCCGTTCTGCAGCTCTATGATTGAGCCGCCGACCGGCGCAGTGGCCAACGCATGCAGGTGGCAGGCGCCGAGCGCGCCGGAGGAAAGGGTTTGTCGGTCGTAACCATAGAGACTGATCCGGGCCAGCCCAGGCGCGAGCAGCACGCTCTGGCTTGCCTTCCCCAGCGCCGTCACCGCAGGCTCCAGGGTGCAGCCATCGAAGCCGGCCACCACAGGGTCAAACCGGAGGTCCATCAGGACCGCGGTCACCTGTTCCCCGCTGGCCACGGCCAACGACACCGGCAAGCCGACCATGCCCTGGCCCGGCGCGGTCGTGGCTTCGCCGAGACTGATCGAGGCTGCGTGCGCAGATGAGCTGGCGCCGACGGCCACCACGCAGAGCGAGAGCGCGGAAACGAGGCGGACAACGCGCGAGACCAGACAGGATGTGCGGGAACCAGAAACAGTCCGGAAGTACCACGGATGGCTGTTCACAGTATGAACCCCCCTGCTGTATGAATGAATAAATAACGCCGTCTGCCAGTACTCGGTCGCACGAGGCAGCCAAGCTACCGGAAGACGGCGAGGGGATTCCTACCGTTGCGGCAACCTGGCAGTCATAGTCCTCGTGGTGCACGGACCTTAGACCCATGGCTTTGCGTCCCACGGTTTCCCGTGGTTTGCCCCCTGATCGGGTCGATCAGGGCCCCGCGCGAACCCGCGCGGAGTTTCTCAAATGATGAGTTATCAAAGACGCGTGCACTTCGTCGAAACGAATTCGTTACGACTATACCATAGGAGGTCGCGCGGTGAGAAGGGCGGGGAGAACTTTTTCGTCGCGGCCGACGCTGCCGACGACGATGACGGGACGGTTACGACGCGGCGGACGGGCCGGACTGCTCGAGCATGTCCAGCTCGCGCAGCCACTCCTCGTCGTCGGCCGAGTCGCCTTCTGGCAGTGACTCGTCGAGCTGCTCGAGCAACTGCATCGTCTCGGCCAACCACGTCTCGTCGTTGTCGGCCGGCGCCTCAGCGAGCAGGAAGGCTGCGAGCGCCTCATCTGAAAGGTCATCCTCGACCGGCTCCCCGAGCGCGGCCAGCACGTCAGCGTCGCGCGCGATGGCTGCGGCCAGGCGACCTGGGGATGTCGGCAACCGCAGCACCACGATAACCGCGGCCGCGGCCAGCGCCGTAACCCATGCCAGGCGCGGCAGGCGCCAGGGCTCGGCCGCCGGCGCGTCGGCCAGGCGGCGCATGACCTGGCTGGTAAATGCCGACGGATCCGGCGCCGGCGCCTTCACCGGATGCCGGTGTCCCCATCGATCCAACCACTCGCTGAACGTCATGAGACGTCCTCCGGTCTGAGCCACGTGTGTAGGCGAGCGCGCAACGCCACGTGCGCGCGGAACAGATGCGATTTGACCGTGCCAGGCCGGCAATCCATCGCGTCCGCAGCCTCTCCGATCGGCAGCCCGTGGAGATGGTGCAGCACCACCGCTTCCCGCTGCTGCGGCGGCAGCGCGTTGATCGCCGCGCTGAGTGCTTGCGCAAGATCGCGCTGAGCCGCCTGGTCGGCCGGACCGAGTGCCGGGTCCTCAAGCGAATCGAACAAACTGGCTTCGTCCCCGTCAGGCTGAGCCGCCAGGAGCAACGGCGCGCGCATCCGGCGCCGCTGCACATCGCGGCACTTGTTGATAACGATCCGGAACAGCCACGTGGAAAACTTGGCGCCGGCCCGGAAGCTGCGCAGCGCCTGGTACGCGCTCACGAAAGCGTCCTGCGCCGCTTCTTCGGCGTCCTGCGCATGGCCGAGCAGGCCGTACGCCATGCGCAGCGCCGGCTGCTGGTACCGGTGCACCAGCTCTGCGTAGCGGCCGGTATCCCCGGCGCAAATGGCCACCACCACCTGGCGATCCGTATCCTCCATAATCCTCGGTAGTATAACAACCCCGCGAGGAATCGCCAGACCCATGGTGAGCGCGAGGCTCATCAGGCGGCTCGCTTACCGCCGCCGCCCGCCGCCACCGCCGCCGCGGGATCCGCCACCACCGCCACCACGCTGGCCGGCGCCAGGACCGCCTCCCTGACCGCCGCCCCCGCGCGGACCGCCTTGCATGCCAGGCCCTCCGCCGCGCGGGCCATTGCCGCCGCCACCAGGACCACCCTGCATCCCAGGACCACCACCGCGCGGGCCGTCACCCTGCCCGCCACGCGGTCCGCTCATACCAGGCCCGCCGCCCTGCGGCCCGCGGCTGCCGGGACCGCCAGGCTGGCCCTGATGCTCGGGTCCACCCATCCGTCGCTCGCCGCCCTGGCCGACACCGTCACGGCCCTGGCCAGCGCCATGGTCCCGGACCCCCTGGTCCATTCCGTCGCGCCGATCTTCGCGCCGGTCCATCCGGTCCTCGCGCCGGTCCATCCGGTCCTCGCGCCGGTCGCCGACATCCTCGCGGGCATCGCGGCGATCCTCGCGGCGATCACCCACGTCTTCCCGCCGATCGCGCACATCCTCCCGGTGGTCAGCAACATCCTCCTGTCGATCGCGGATGTCTTCCAGCCGGTCGGCGCGCCCGCCATCATGCTGCGCGTCCCAGACATCTTCCCGGCGGTCGGCGATGTCCTCTTGCCGGTCGCGGACATCCTCACGGACATCCATCCGATCCTCGCGCCGGTCCGCCACATCTTCCCGTCGGTCCCGAACATCCTCGCGGAGATCCATCCGGTCCTCGCGGCGGTCGCGGACATCCTCCCCGGCCCGCCCTTCGCCATCGCCGGGGCGGGCACGGCCGTCCCACCGCTCCCGCGCCCCTTCACCGCTGGCGCCTGCACCCTCCTGGAACTGCTCGCGGCGCTCCTGGAACTCTTCACGGCGTTCTTGGCGCTGCTGCCAGTGCTCCTGAATCTTGGGGTGGTTCTGCATGAACTGCTCGAACCGTTGCGGGTTGTTCTGCTGTAGGTGCTCCAGCCGCTCGTTCATGACCTGGCGGAACTTCTCCGGGTTTTCCTCGCGGAGCGTCTTCAGCTGCTCCCGGCGGCGCTCCTGCAACTGGCTCTTGACCTGCTCGAACTTCTCCGGGTTCGTCTCCTTCAAGTGCTGCAGGCGCGCGCGCAACTGGGTCTTGCGCTCCTCAATGGCCTGCTTGAACGCCTCAGGGTTCTCCGCCTTCAACTGCTTGAGCCGGTCCAGCTCCCCGTGGTGGGCATCGCGGCGGTCTTCGTTGCGGTCATGGATGTCCTCAACATGGTCGCGAACATTCTCGCGGTGGTCCTGGACATCCTCACGCCGATCGGCGATGTCCTCAAGCCGGTCCGCGCGCCCGCCATCATGCTGCGCATCGCGGATATCCTCCCGGCGGTCGACGATGTCCTCGCGGCGGTCGCGCACGTCTTCCCGGTGGTCGCGGCGATCTTCCACACGGTCACGGACGCCGCCTTGCGGCTGGCCGGGTGCGGGAGGTTCAGGGGCCGCCGAGGCGGCGGCAGGCAGGAGCAACGCTCCAAGCAGTAGGACCGGCAGGGATCTCATACGCGCCTCCTTTGTTGGTCTGAGGATTAGACGCTGAAGGCCGGTGGGCGGTTTACACGATCTTACGGCGCGGCAGGCCTCAACGCATGGTCGAGCCGGACCTGCGCGGCTTGGGCCACGGACCAGAACCAGCCCCGCGGGTCCCAGCACTGCGCCGAGGGATAGTCCTGCACGAGGCGCGCGAACACGGCCTGCGCCTCGTTGAACCTCCGGCGCGCGCGCAGCGATTCGCCGAGGATGAACTCCGCCGTCGCGACGTCGTTCAGGGCCCAAGCGGAAAATGCCTCGGCAGCGGGCAGGAGCGTGGATAAGCCGGCCTGCTGCTTCCCAGCCTCTTCGCCGTAGAGCGTCGCGCACATCCGCACGTACGCCTCGACCCTTGCATGGTCACCCTGCTTCAAGGCGTCCCACGCGCGGGTCGTCAGCGTGGCGGAGGCAAAATCCCCGTACTCCACCGCCACGGCAACGGCGGGCGCCGCCACGCGCGATGGGGGCGGCATCAGCAGGCGCGGCGCCATCACGACCGCTGGCCCGGCCAGCAGGCCGGCCCACACGATGGTCCGCCATGCGTTCATGTCCGCCTCCCGCACTTCTCTTGCTCAGGCGCATCGTACGGCCATGCGCCGCCCGGATCGGTAAAGGCGCACCCGGTGCCGCAACACGTGGCGTCCTTGTCGAGGCAATTCGCAATCCGCCATGCTCCCTCAGGAGTCTGCGTCACGATTGCCCAAACATGATCGCCGATGAACCGGCACTGGATCGCCTGGTACCGGACCTCTGGAGGCTGCATGTTCTGAGAGTAGCGGGAGCGAAGTCCGTCGACAATGACGGACATCATGGAGCGCGGAACCGGGTGAGGGTTAGGACGACGCGGACGGACGCTGGCGCGCCGCGCCGGCGAGCGCGAGCAGGAAGGCCACTTCCGCGACCAGATAGCCGATCAAGAGCATCGGCAGTGGCTTGGCATTGCCGCCGGAATAGCTGTGCAACCCGACCAGATAGAAGCTGACCCCATAGTACGTCATCAGCACCAGGAGGAACCCGCCGATCATCGCCGCGGCGACCCGGATGCCTCGCAACCAGCCGGCCATGCGGCCGTGCAGGACCGCGATGAACCACAGCAGCGTGATGAGCGCCCAGGTCTCTTTAGGATCCCAGCCCCAGTACCGGCCCCAGGACGCGTTGGCCCACACCGCCCCCAGCATGATGCCGGCGGCCAGCAGCACCACGCCGACCTGCAGGGTGCGGTAGAGGAACAGATCCAGCGGCGGAAGTGCTGGGTGGTTCCGGCGCGCCAGGAAGAAGCCCCCGTAGATGTGCGCCAGGACGGTGGCCAGCGCCAACGCACCGTAGCTGGCCACGATCGTCAGCACGTGGATCGTCAACCACAAGTTGCTGCGCAGCACGGCGACGACCGGCGAGATGCTCGGATCCAGCGGCAGGTACTCTGACACGGTCAGCGCAAGGCCGGCCAGGATGGCCGCAGCCAGGCCGAAATACGTCGAACGGTAGATGCGCCCGAAGATAATGGCAAGGATGACCGCCGCGAACGGGAGCCAGAGGACTGTTTCAAAAAAGTTGGACACCGGCGGCCGGCCACCCAGGATGACGCGCAGCGCGATGCCTGCGCCATGCACGATCACGCCAGCCCAGAGCGCGGCGGTCCCGATCGTGGCTGTCTGCCAGACTTTGGGCCGCACCAGCTGTGCCAGGAGCGCGAGTGCTGCGATCCAGTACAGGAGCCGGGCCGCCTGGAACGGATTGGACCTATTGTAGAAGACTTCGAGGTTCAGCCGCCATGGTGCCGGGTACGCAGAGGGGTTGACGGCGCGGAGCGCGTCCGCAAGCCGGCCGGCCGCAGGCGCCATCGCCTCGCCCTGCCCGGCTTGCACCGCCTGCAGCAGCGCGGCCCATGCCTCGCGCACCGAGGCCTGCTGCTCATCCGGATGGCCCTCCGACGGCACGATCGGCAGCCAGATGTGGTCGAGCGTCGAGGCCGGCGGCACCAGGTTGACCTGCTGCTCGATCAGCCGGCTGAAGAACACGAACCGGTCGAAGGCGTCCATCGTTTCCTGCTCGAGCATCGTGAGCTTTTCGTCGTGCTGCTGCTTCTCACCGATCGGCGGCAGCATCTTCATCAGCGTGCGCGACGCCACCAGGTCGTTGTAGGCAGCGTGCGTGTCGTGCCGGCCCATGCCCAGCGCTTCCCGCAGTGGCAGGAACGGGACGCTGATCATCGAACGCGCCTGCCAGGGCGACGGATCGGCCAGCAGGGACAGGACCGTGGCGACCGGGTCCTCCTTCTGATAGCGGAACGAGCCGGTGATGCGCTGCAGCACCTCTTTGGCGTAGCTGTCGAAGGGCTTGACACGGCCGTGGTCCTGCACCGGAATCCGGCGCACGATCTCCAGCGCCTCTTTCGGCAGCGCGGCCGCGGCCGGCGGCGGGGCGACCGCGACCAGTCCCACGAGGAGGACCGGCCAGATGCGTCGCGCGAGTCGAACGCTCATGCGCGCGTTCCTTTCCGTTTTCTGGAGGACTGCGGCAGGCGCCGCATGAACAAGGCGACCATCCCTCCGACGACGATGAGAAACCCGGCGTATACCAGCGGCGTGCCGGGATCGTTGCGGACCGAAAGGATCGTGGTTTCCACGGCCCCCGGGATATAGCTCGACTGGAAGAGGCTGTAGCCCCGGTGGCGGAGCGGCTCATTCATTTTGATCGTCCGCATCAGGATCAGCCCGCGCTGGGAGTCGGTCAGCTGGACGTCGCTCTCGAAACCGGCCGCCATGTCAATCCCAGGATAGTCGATCTTCCGAAAATCGAGCAGCTTCACGGTGAAGGGCAGCGCCCGCTCCTCCGGCCGGTATGTCACCTCGAGCGGTTCCTTGCCGAGGGCTAGCGGCGCGGTGCCGCGGAAGCTGACCCAGGTCTCGGCCGTCTCCCCGCCCTCCCGCGCCACCAGGTGCAGCATCTCGGCTTTCACGTCATCGCTGCGGTTGCTGATGTGGGAGATGACGGCCGCGCGGGGATGAAACGCTGTCACGGTGAACGCGTCGCCTGACCATGGCTGCGTGTAGCGCGTTCCGAGCGTCACCGGGCGGATCGTCTGGCGTTCGCCCGCAGCGCCGGTCATCACCGCGGCCAGCTCGCCGGAGGGTGCGAGCACGATCGCGATGGTGTTGGGCGGGAGCGCCTCGTTGGCCGGATGGGTATACGTCGCTTCCACCTTGATCGCATGCGCCCAACCGTGCATCGCAGCGATCTCCGGGTGCAGCGCGAAGAGCAGGTGCGTATCGGTGCCTTCCGGCCCGGCCAGCGCGAAGGCCACCGCCGGGTTGTTGGGCACGGACGAGCGGCTGACCGGGCCCTGCTCGGCAATCACGAAGTCTGGAAAGTAGTCCTTAAAGATCACGCGGTAGGGTGTGCCGGCGAGTGCGATCGGGCGTCCCAGCTCGTCCGGCACCGGCACTTCAATGGTCCGGTCCGGCTGCGCGAAGTGCAGCGTGACGCTGCCCCGCGGGTGGCGGCCGGTATCCTGCGGATTCAACACCCGGTCCAGCTCCGACAGGCTGGCCGGAGACAGAAACAGGGCATGCCCTGGCCCCCAGCCGGCGCCGAAGCGCTCCGGGTCCCGGGCAAAGAGCCACAGCTCGTCTTGCTGCGGCGCATGCTCCAGCAGCAGGCGCACCGCCGGGTTCTCTTCGGTGCCGTCGCCGCTGATCTCCTCGGTCGTCACCGCGTCCGGATAGTAGCGGTCCACGACCAGCTCGACCTGCCGCCCGTCCAGGGCGACTGGGAAGACCGTGTGCGGCTCGCGGACCCAGGCCTGCGTTTCAAACCGCGTGGGAAAGGCCTGCGACACGCCGGGGTTGGGCTGGCGGATGACCAGCAGGTTGCCGGGCTGCTGCATCACCTGCTCGGCCTGCCCCTCTGTGATGAAGAGCTGGCCTTCGACCCCGAACCGGCCGCCGATGATGCCCCCGACTAAGACGAGGATGATGCCTAGATGGGCCAGCACGAATGGCAGGTGGGGGCGTTTCCACGGATACCGCTCGAATGCGGCCAACGCCAGGTTCGACGCCAGGAACGCGAGCAGGGCCTGGAACCACCAGGCGCGGTAGATGAACCGCTGCACCGCGGCGGTGCCGAAGCGGGTTTCATACATGGTGCCCCACGCCAGGACCGCCGCGATCGCGATCAAGAGCGGCACGGCGATGCGCAGGGATCCAAGCCACTTGAGGAGACGGGTGGTGCGCGTCATGGGAAGATGACGGGTATCATAACACAATTCTCTCCGGGTTAGGGGCCTCTAACGGAAGCTCCTCCTTCGGAAACACCGGCAGGAACCTTGCGGCAGCGACAAACGCCATGACGCCAAGCAGCAACAGCGACAGCGTCAGCACCCACTCCATCCAACTCGGCCAGTAGATGAGTCCTGTCGCAGGCATCAGGCCGAACCAGCAGACGTTCAGCCGGTTCAAGACCACCCCGCCCACCACGAGCAGCGCGCACAACACAAGACCCTTTCGCCGACAATCACGCGCGATCAGGGCAAACCCCAGGGCAGGCACGAGCGCGCCGCCGACCAGCTCGAGGGCGAGCGAGCCGCCCAGCCAGGGCCGTGCGGCGATCTCGATCCACACACCGCGCCACGTCAGATCCACGACCCTCATGAACAGGTACACCCAGAGCACGCGACTGCAGGCGCGCCCAAGATCAACCATCAGCTTCCATGGCAGGTGCTCACCGAGACATGCCGCGCACAGATGAGACTCCACGATGATGGCGGCCATGCCTGCGCACACCGAGGAGATGAGAAAGAAGATCGGCAGGGCCGGGGTGTACCACAACGCATGCAGCTTCTGCGGGATGATCAGGAAGATCGACCCAAACGACGATTGGTGCAAGGTGGACAAGATCACGCCCGTCATGACCACCGGCAGCGTGATGTGCTTCACGGCCGCGGCCACCCCTCGCCAGCGCAATTTTTCAAGCAATGCCGGGCTGAATTCAACCGCCAAGACCAAGCTATAGAACGTGATGCACAGCGTGGTCTCGAACAACACCGAGTGGGGCTGCCACATGATCAGCGGGTGCCAAAAACGGTACGGCCGTCCCAAATCCAGCACCAAGGCTGCCGCAACCAGCAGATACGAGAGAAACGACGAGAGCACCGCCGGCCGCAGGATCGGCTCAAACCGCCGGAGGTGAAACACGTGCACGGCCGCCGCCAGCACAAACCCACCGGCCGCCAGTGCGACCCCGCATAACAGATCAAACGCAATCCAGATGCCCCACGGAAACGTATCGCTGAGGTTGGTGACAGCGCCGAGCCCTGCTTCGAACCGTCTCACCACGACGTAGGCTCCCGCCACCACGGTGGCCAGCAGCAGCGCGAGGAGCTCAACGCGCATCCGCAGCCTGAGGCGGCTGCGGCGGCCCAGGACCCACGCGAGCACGCCGATGAAGACCATGACGAAGAAGCCTTCCAGCATTATGTCTTCTCTTCGCGGCCCAGATCGCTGTACACCGGCAGGTACGACAGCAGGCTCAGAACGACCGCCAGGATGGTGACCACCCAGGGCACCAGCCCCATCGCCGTCTTGGTATAGGCTGGGAGCGCCGTGGACGGCACCCCTTGGGTCAATCCCAAGCGCTCAAACGGCCGGCCGGCCACATAGAGCCACGAGGTGCCGCCGGCTTCCTGCTCACCATAGATATGATCCACATAGCGCGCGGGCCGCGCGCGGACCCTGGCCCGCGCCTCCACCAGGAGCGCATCGCGGGCCCCGAACTTCAGCGCGCCCGTCGGGCAGGCGGCCGCGCAGGCCGGACCGGTGAAGAGCGCGTGCTGGGCGCAGAATTGGCACTTGCCGATGACCGGCGTCAGCCCGGAATCCCATTGAAACCTTGGAATCCCAAACGGACAGGCGAACATGCAGTACCGGCAGCCGATGCACCGCTCCGCCCGATACACCACGGCCCCCGAGGGCAGCCGATGCATCGCGCCCACCGGACACACTGAGACGCAGGCCGGGTCAAGGCAATGCAGGCATTGCTGCTTCACGGGGAGAGGGCCTGAGCTGTCCGCCCGGTCTTCCAGGTTGACGACGGTCCACTGATTGTAGGCCAGGCGTTCGGCCGGCCCGTCCCAGACCGTCGTGGGGCCCTGGGCCTGGTCGAGATGGTTGCGCTGATCGCACGCCCGCACACAGGCGCGACAACCGATGCATCGGGTCGTGTCCACCAGCATGCCGATCCCTGTAGAAGGTGTCTCGGCGACGGCCCCGGCGGTCCGGGGAACACCGACGCACGCGCCAACCGTGACCGCCGCCGACGAGGCGAGGAATTCCCGTCGGGTCAGCCGTGGGCCGGTCATGTTACGGTGACCGGTCGTTCTTGCGGCGGGTGTTCACCGTCACCGCGAGCACCCCCAGCAGCAGGCCGACGAGGATCGTTATGAGTCCGATTTTCACCGTGCGGCTGTTCTGGAGATCCGCCTCCAGCTCAAGCTGTTTGATCCGGGCTTGCAACCGCTCCGCCGTCTGCGCATCGGTCGTATGGGTCAAGTGTTCGACCTCTTGAGTCAGCGACGGGATCTTGTGGCTCTTGTGCACCATCTCCTCGTGGCAGGCAGCACAGGTCTGGGCACCCACGAAGAAGCTGTGCGCCGGCGCGCCGGTCCCCCTGATCGTGTCCGCGGCATCCACCGGCGGCATGTGGCACGTGGCGCAGGTCAGCCCCTCGAAATGGTGCGTGGCGTGCGCGAAGTCCTCCAGCCGTTTGGGATGGCAGGCGCCGCACTGCGATTCGACGTTCGGCTGCCGAAGACCCTGGCGGTGGACTTCATGGCAATCGAAGCACCGGATGTTGTGCTTGGCATGACCGCTTAACTGCCACTCGCGGTAGGTCCGGGTGTGGCAGGACATGCACGCGGTGGAATCCACCGGCAGCCCCATCGTGCCGCCCTGTGGATGGCCCGGCGCGTAGGGCCCATGGCACGATTCGCACGACACCCCCTCGCGCTCAAAGGCGTCACGCTGCTGATCGAACGCCGTCGTGTGGCACGAAAGGCACTGGGGGCTGCGCCCGTTGCGCTCCCACTGCAGGAGGAAGGTCGGTGACACGGCCCCGGCGTGCTTGGACCCTTTCCACTCTTCGTATTCGGCCTCGTGGCAGGCCGCACAGGTCTCGGCACCGACGTAATGCATCGTCGCATCTTCCTGCGGCCGAGAGGCAGGTTCAGCCGCCCACGCCGTGGGCAGCCAGCACGCGCTGGCCATGGCCAGCCAGACACCGGCGGTTCGCACGAACGCCCTTCCCCGCGGCGATGCGTCCAGGTGGGTCAACCCTCCGACGGGGGCGGGGGCTGCTCGTCCTCAGGACGGCGGTGATGGCGGTCCGCGTCCGAGGGCATCCCCGTGATCCACGTCCACTTCATGGGATATTCATCCGGATCAAACATCACGAAATAAGCATGCCAGACCAGGATCGCCAGGCACGCCAGGATGGCTTCGTAGTAGTGGATCGCCGTCACCACATCGAAGAGCCATTTCGGAAAGATCCGCAAGGTCCAGTTCTGCCAGGTCATCAGCGCACCGGTCAGCGTCATGATGACGGAGCCCCACACCAGCGCCCAGTATTCCGCTTTCTCCACATAACTGTAGTGGCCGACGACCGGCCGCTCGCGGCGCCAGCCGAGATAGTACCGCAGCATGTCGCCCATCTCCCGCAGATCAGCCCATCGGGGTGTGAGCGCCCGCACGTGCGCGCGGCCGCGCCTGGTGCACAGGATGTACCAGAGGTGGTAGACGGCAAGGACGCAGAACACCATGGCGGCGGCCCGGTGGCCGAAACTGCGCCAATCCACACGGCCGACAAAGGGGCTGGCCCACCAGGCCATCGGAGACTTCAGGGCGAAGCCGGTATAGGTGAGCGTGAGGAATGCGAGGGCGAGGAGCCCGTGCTGAATCCGCTCATTCATGGTCAAGCGCGCCACCCGTCCCAGCTGCAGGTCCTCCCGATAGTGGCGCATCAGCTTCTGCCTGAAGTCGAGCGCGTTATGGACCAGCATCCCGCCGATCACCAGCAGGATCAGCAAGAGGTAGAACTGCCGCACGAACGCGACCACGCGGTGCTCAAGGCCTGGCTGGGTCCCGGAGTGGATCTGCCCCTTGGCCACCTGGAGGCTGACGCCGGCATGGCACCGGCCGCAGGTCTTGGCCAGGTTCTCCGGGTAGACGGACGAGCGGGGATCGCCGGACGGAAGGATATCATGCGCCCCGTGGCAGGAAGCACAGTTGGCCGCCGTCACCGAGCCTAATTGCAGCGAGAGCCCATGGAAGCTCTCCATGTACGTTTCGACCACATGCGCAGGGAGCTGGTACTTCGTCACGATGCGCTCGGTGCCGTGGCACTGGCCGCACGTCTCTGGAATGTGCGAGGGAAAGACCTTCGACGTCGTCTCCTTCACCGCATCAATGGAGTGCTCGCCGTGGCAATCGGTGCACACCGGCGCATCGCGCTTGCCGGACGCGGTCGCCATGCCGTGGACGCTGCGCAGGTACGTCTGGCGGATGTTCTCGTGGCACTTGCCGCAGGTGCCGGGGATGTTTTGCCAGTACAGCTTCGAGGCAGTGTTGGTCGCCTTGTGCAGGTCATGGGAGCCATGGCAATCGGTGCAGACCGCAGCACTCGTCGCCTCCTTGGCCTGCGCCAACCCGTGCACGCTATGGGTGTAGGACGCGACAGGGGCCGCTTGTCCTAGATGAAACTTCGCCATCTGCTCGGTGTTGCCATGGCACTGCCCACAGGTGTTCGGGATGTTGGCATGAAAGACCGGCGAACTCGGATCGCGGGAATTGCGCAGCTCGTGGGCATTGCCGTGGCAATTCCGGCATGAGGCGGCTTGCGAGACCCCTGCCTTCAAGGCCACGCCATGGTCGCTGCCGATGTAGACTTCCGTCTCGATCTGGTGGCACGTCGCGCACGTGACGGCCTTCAAGGGCGCCTCGTGCGGCAGTTCGGCAATGCCGGTGTGACAACTGGTGCACTGGTGGCGGCCGTGGATGGACGCTGCGAACTTTGCTTCGTCCACGAACCGGTCCGCCGAAGGATCGCCGTGGCAACTGAAGCACGTCGCGTTATTTGTCGCGGCGGCGTCCGCCGTCTCGGCAGCCTGGGCAAGGCGCGCGCCTGCGAAGAGGAGCGCGCCGCAGCCGACGGCCGCAACCCACCAGCCCAATCGCGCGTGTCCTGCCGGGCCACGCATGTTAGCGGTACGCGAACAGCATGGCGTAGATGATGCCCACCACCAGGCTCATGCCGACGATGAGCGCCGCCCAGGCAAACACCTTGATGGTCCGGACCATGTGCGGCGGCAGCGGATCGGCCAGATGGCGCTCCAGCTCGCCGCGCGCAAGGAGGGCGGCGTATTCGTCGGGCCGTTCGCGCTGTAGCTCCTCCAGCCCCACCCGCCCCGTAAAGATCACGGTATCCATGGGAAACTTCTCGGGCCGGAAATGCGTATTGAAGAAATGGACGGTGAAAATGAATCCGGCGGCCAGCAGGGCCTCGTCGCTGTGGATGATCGTCGCGACATTGATCACCCAGCCCGGCAGAAACCGGGTGAAGAATTCCGGGAACCACAGCATGAGCCCTGTGGAGCCGATGAGAGCGATGCCCCAGAACACTGCGAAGTAATCAAACTTTTCCCAGTAGGTCCAGCGCCCATATTGGGGCCGCTCGCCCTTCCCCAGATACCAGGCCAGCGTCGCCCGCAGTTCCCGGGCATCCCGCATCGTGAAGAGCATCGTGTTCGGCCCGAACAGCAGCGGCTTCCAGCCGCCGGCGACGCGCCGCGTGCGCTGTGCTAGGTTCCACAGGTGGACGCTGAAGAGCCCCATCAACACGACCGCGGCGCTGCGATGCAGGAAGCCTGAGACCTCGACCCCGCCCAAGAGGCGGGAGAGCGTCATCGCCCACGCCGTATACGAAAACTTCAGCGTCATCCCGGTCGTCGCCAGGGTCAAGAAGCTGACGATCATCGTGGCGTGCAGCACGCGGTTCATGAAGGTGAAGCGCACATACTGCTTCTCGCCCGGCACCGGCGGCTTGGGAGGATATTTGCGCCGCAGTTCAAGCGACCGCGGCAGCCAGAGGAGCGTATGCAAGCCGCTGGCTGCGAACGTGCCCACGAGCAGCGCGGTCATCACCCAAAACGTCCAGAAGATCCACGGGTACTTGCGGGGATCATGATGGGTGGCGTGGGTCAAGTAGCCGGCGAACTTCCGCGTGGCCCCTGGATGGCACGTCTGGCAGGTGCCGATGATGTTCTGCCGGCTTAAATGCGAGCCTGGATCTGCCGCCGGCAGAATATCGTGCGCGCCGTGGCAGTCATGGCATTTCGCGGTCTTGGCGTAGCCTAGCTTGGAGACCTTGCCGTGAAACGTGTCGAAGTACGTCTTCGCGATGTCGAGATGGCACTTGCCGCACGCCTCCATGATCTCAAACCGGAACACGTCCTGGTCCGTGCGCTTGATGGTATGAGCGGTGTGGCAGCTGTTGCAGGCCGGCAGGTTCGCAGGGTCTTTGGCCTTGCCGGAGGCATGGACGCTGCGGACGAACTTTTCATACACGCCTTTGTGGCATTTCGAGCACGTCACCGCCACGTTGCCCCGGTACACGCTCGACTCAGGGTCCGACGCCGGCAGCACCTTGTGCGCCGTGTGGCAGCTGGTGCACATGGCGGTCACCACCAGTCCGCTCTTTAACAGGCCCTTGCCGTGGATGCTTTCGACGTAATGCGTGTCAATGTCGTGCTCCGTCCCCTGATACCGCATCGCCGCCTTGCCCTGCTCCCGGTGGCAGCTGGCGCACAAAGTTGGGACGTTGGTGGGGAACGTCGGGGACTGCGTGTCGGCTTTGCCGAGCACCGCGTGCGTGCCGTGGCAGTCCGCGCACCCGGGGGCGTTGGCATCGCGGGTCTTGTGCAGCCGCCCATGGGTGCTCTGCTGATACTGCTCCACCTGCTCGGTGTGGCAGACCGCGCAATCCACCTTGTTCGTGACGGTCTCGCAGGCCCGCACCCGGGAGGGCGAGACCTCGGCATGGCACTGGGCGCACGCGACTTTCGCATGCCGGGACCCTGTGAGATCCTTGGCGTTCACGAAGAGGGCGCGGCCGTCCCCGGAGGCGCGGATCTCCGGCTTGCCGTGGCACAGGAGGCAATCCGCGTCCGCGACCCCCTGGTCATAAAACACCTTCCGGGCCTTGTGGGGCTGGTGGCACTCCACGCACACCGGAATGCTCTCAGGCCGCTTTTGCCACAGCTCCCCGCGGATCACCTTCCGATGCACGCGCTCGATCTCGGAATGGCATCGCTCGCAGGTGGCCGCGACGTTGTCGCGCGCGATGGAGGAGCGGGGGTCGGTGTGCGGCAGGATGGTGTGCGCGGTGTGGCAGGAGACGCATGTCGCGCTGACGTTCAAGCCTTTCTTGAACAATCCTTCCCCGTGGATGCTTTCCGAGTAATTCTCCAGGATGTGGTCCTGGTGGATCTTGCGCTGCACCTGCACCGATGAGCCTTCGCTGTGGCAGGAACCGCAGACAAACGGGATGCGCAGAGGCGAGACCTGGGAGTCCTTGTCCGCGAGGGGGTGGATGTTGTGATGGCCGTGGCACTGCTGGCATCGCGGTGCCAGCGTGTCGCCGCGCGCCAGCGCCTGGCCATGCAGCGACTCTGCGAAGCGCTGCTGCTCATCCGTATGGCAGGCCCCGCAATTCACAGGCGCCAGCGGGACCTCGTGCGGCAGCTCGCGATCGGCCAGATCCGCGTGGCAGGCCATGCACGCCATCCCTCCATGCACGGACTGGCTGAACGCCTGCTCGTCCACGAACCGCGAGACGCTCTGGCCGTTGCGCTCGGTCGTCAGGGATTCGTCCCCGTGGCACACCAGACAGGTGGCCGCATCCGGCGCGCTGGAGCTCTGGGGGGCGGCTGCAGCCTCCTCTGCGGCGCTGACTTCAGCCGCGTGGGCTACACCGAGGGAGGTGCTGGTGATGCACAGGAGGATCGCGAGGACCTGCGGCCGTACGAGTCCTCGAAGAGGACCCCCGAACGGGGGTTGACGCATGTTACGATTCTGCCACACCCCTGGGTAGCATCTATGATTTAGGTCACACTCGAGTTACGACGGCTCCGACGCTGGGCTAGAGCCCGCTCGTGCCGGTGTGGCACTCGCTGCATTTGAATTCCGTCACATCCACGCCGGCATCCACCGGATGGCGGAACGGCTGCGCCTCCAGGCGAGCCTGGGCCACTTCTTCCGGAGGCCCTTGGGCCATGATCGTATGGCAGGCGTTGCAGTCCTTCGTGATCACCGTGCCTTCGCGGCTCTTGTGCTGCCCGTCATGGCAGCGGAAACACCCGGCCGCGTTCAGGTGGCCGACATGGTTGGGGTGGGCGCGCCAGTCCACCCGCATCTGCGGAAAGAAATTCTTGGCGTAGATGCGCTGCAGTTCTGCCGTCGCCTGCTGGATGGCCACCCCCTTCTCCCGGGACAGGTCCGGGTACTCTGTCTGATAAAACGCCGCCAGGCCTTTGAGGATGGCCGCGGAGGCTTCCGCGTCCGAGGCGTACGGCTGCGCCAGCAGCCGCATGGATTCGCGCTTTAAGTACGGCAGCGACCGGTCCAGCCGGCCTGTCTCGAAGGCCTCCTCGGCGGCGCGATCCGGCGGACGAAAGATGTGGGAGGGCCGGTTGTGGCAATCCACGCAGTCCATCCGGCGGATCTGAGCCTTCGCGACCTGTTCCGGAGACAAGGGCTGCTCCGAGGACATGTATTCCGTCGTCCGCCCCTCCGGATCCACCACGCGCACCCAGGGAATCGTCTCGCGGGTCTCATCCGCCGCGATGTAATAGATCTCGTTCTTGATGTTCATGTGCCAGTGGATCCCTGCGGCCGCCCCGGTCGCGGGATCGCCGCCGCCGATCTTCAGGAGCATCTGGATCTGCCAGGGGCTGTTCTGCTCGTCGGCCAAGTAATGATTGAAGGTTTTCTGCTGGGCGCCGAAAAACTTGGAGGGCCAATGGCATTGTTCACAGGTCTCCTGCGCCGGCCGCAGGTTCTTGACCGGCGTCGGGATGGGCCGCGGGTATTTATTGGTGGCCACGGCATACACCTGATAGGCGCCGCTGATCTTCGAGCGGACAAACCAGCTCGCCCCGGGCCCCACGTGGCATTGGGTGCAGGCCACGCGGGCGTGCGGCGAGTGTTGGTACGCGATGTATTCGGGCCTCATCACCTGATGACAGACCAGGCCGCAGAACTTGACCGATTCGGTGAAATGGTAGGCCTGATAGCCGGTCACAGAGAGCAGGACCACGATGACCATGACCGCCGTGAGGGCCCCGGCGACGACTGCCTGATGGGCTGGTTGATTCAGATCCAGGCGCGGCAGCGGAGGAATCACCATGCCCGGCTGTCGCGCGCGGCGGCGGCGCTCCCACAGCGCCCCCAGCAGGATGCAGAGGATTCCGCCGGCAGCGACGAACGGCAGGACCAGGTAGACCACCACGCTGAGATAGGCCGGGGTGTGCCGGCTGAACATATCCACGAACATCAAGGGCAGGCCGAGCACCGTGCTGGTGACGGCGATGACCATGCCGATCAGGCTCAGGAGATTGCGCAGGAGGCTGGGCGGTCTGGGTCCAGGGCCGCGGCTCATCATGGGCTGGAGACGCGCAGAGCTACGGGGCGCCGCCGGAAGGCGGTGGGCCTGACGGGTGGGGTGGTTGCTGATCGTGCTCACGGATGAGCAGCAGCAAGCCGCCGATCAGCGCAAGCAGAATGACCAGCGTGATCCAGAGGCCGTGGCGCCGGAAATGATACTCATGGATGGCCTGCACGCCCTGGCCTTGGGCCGTGCGCGCCTCTGCGCGCCCCTCCTTCACCATCGGCTCCATCGCCGGGAACGAAAACGCGTGGACATAGGTCCGAGCCTGCGTCAGCTTGGCCGAGGCTTCGTTCAGCGCGTATTCTGCCTCGCCGGTCTCCATCCCAAGCTCGGCCGCCTGCTTGACGGTGGTTTCAGCACTCCCAAGCTCCTGCTTCAACCCGTCGATCGCCTCGCGCATCTGCTGCGCGGTGGCGTAGCCGGCAGAGCCAGGCTGGTGGCAGGTCGCGCAGACCGCGTCCGGCCCGGTCCCAAGCATCGCATCGGTCGGCGGGCGGATGAGATGGTTTCCGTGGCAGACTTCGCACTCCGGCAGCCCCAGCGCCTCATGGGCCGCCTTATGCGGGCTCTTGGCAAAAAGATCGCGCGTCAGGCTATGGCACTGGGCGCACACATTCCCGATCGCCACGACGCCGGGCTTCGCCGCTTCGTGCGATCCGTGGCAGCTGGCACAGTGCGGTGCCCCACGGTCGCCCTTCATCAGTAGGGCCTGGCCATGCACGCTCTGCGCGTATTCCCAGTGCTGTGTCACCGGCAGGCCGTGCCGGTCCATGACGCTGGAGTCGCTGTGGCACGTGGCACACGTGCCCGGGATATTCGTGACATAGACCGGCGAGAGCGGGTCCTTTTTGGAGCGGACCCCATGCACCTCGTGGCAGCTGGTGCAGACCGCAACGTCCGCATCCCCTTGCTGGAATTTTTTGCCGTGCTGGCTGGTCAGGTATTTGGCGAACTGGTCGGTGGGCAGGTTCGGGTTGTACTTGCGCATGTAGCTCGGGTCAGCGTGGCACCGGGCGCAGAACTGCGGGATCTCCCGGCGGCTCGGCCGGCCGATGAACCCTTTGGCCGGATCCATCGCCGCGGCCTGGTCGCTCGCCGTGGGATCGCCTCCATGGCAGTCTGCGCAGCTTACGCCGCGCTGCCGGTGGATATCATGGTCCATCACCTGCGTCGGCGCGCTGACATCAGACTCGAACGCCCGGTGGCACTCGACACAGCTCTCCTCTGCCGCAGCCTTGGGCGCTTGGAGCACCGCGATGCCCAAGAGGAGAATCGCAGCCCCTTGCCCCCACCGTGCCGTACCGCTCATCCAGCACCTGCGAAGAAGTGCGCGTACACGGTCATGCCGATCACGTAGGCCAGCCCGAGCACTCCCAGCGCCGCGACGATCCACGAGCTGCGCCCGGCCCTGGCAGGACGGTCAAGCCACGGCACCAGCACGAGCACCGCGCCGGCGACGCTGGTCAAGGCCACGGCGATCAGCTCGCCCTCGATCCCAAGCACATGCCCTGGCACCAGCTTGAGCGTCTGGAACATCCACAAAAAATACCACTCCGGCGCGATCCCGGCCGGAGTGGACCCGAAGGGGTCGGCTTTGGTCCCCAGCGTCGCAGGCCAGTACACGCTGAGGCAGAGCACGATGCCCAGCGCGATCACCCACGCCACCAAGTCGCGCAGCAGGAAATTCGGCAGAAATCGGATGGCCCGCTCTTCCTTTACCGAGAGCGGCTTGCTCATGCCCTGCACCTGGATCATCAGCAGGTGCAGCCCCATCAGGGCGAACAGGCACATCGGCAGGACGGCGATATGAAACCAGAAGAAGCGGGTCAGGGTGACATCGCCGACGTCCGGGCCGCCGCGCAGGAACCGCTGCACCCAGGGGCCCATGACCGGCACGATGCCGGCGATCTCTGTGCCCACCTTGGTCGCGAAAAACGCCAGCGTGTTCCACGGCAGCAGGTACCCGGTGAACCCGAAGCCGAGGAGCAGAAAGAGCGCGCACACTCCGGTGACCCAGGTCAGCTCCCTCGGCGGCCGGTAGGCCTTCAGAAAAAACGCGCTGGTCAGATGCACGAACGCCGCCAGGATGGCGAGATTCGCTGCCCAGGCATGCACTGAACGGATGAGCCAGCCGAACTCGACCTTGGTCATGATGAACTTGACTGACTCGAACGCCGCCTCGGCAGAGGGGCGGTAATAGAGCAGCAGCAAGAGGCCGCTGGCGATCTGGACCGCGACGAGCAGCAACGTGATCCCGCCCCAGTAGTACCAGAAGCTGTGGCGGTGGAGCGGCACCGTCTTGTGCGCCGCCAGCTCGGTGAGCTGATCGAGCGGGTAGCGGGCACGGAAGAATGCGCGCAGGCGCTCAGAGAGCGCCATGGCTAGCTCGGCTTGGACACGACGATATCGTCGCCGCGCACGTTGACCTGGTACGCCTCGAGCGGCCGAGGCGGCGGGCCGGAGATGACCTGGCCGTTGAGGTCAAATTTGCCGTTATGGCAGGCGCACCAGATGACGCTCGCATGTTCGTCATACTGGACGGTGCAGTTGAGGTGGGTGCAGACCGCGGAGAACGCCTTGAGTTCACCCTGCGGCGTGTGGACCAGCAGCCCAGGGCGGTTGCCGAACCGGAAGATTTTCGCGGTGTTGCTGACCAGCTCGCCGGCCTTCGCCGCCACGACGCTGGCGACCGATGCCTCCGCACCCCCGGCCGGGGGAAAGAGGTAGCGCAAGACCGGGTAGACCGTGGCGCCGAAGAGGGCGAGCGCTCCGCCCTTGAGGAGGGAGCCGAGAAAGACTCGCCGGCTCACTCGTGCTCGAGGGCACGTCGATGGATACAGCGTTTTGGCCGGGCTCAAAACTTGGCGGTCCACTCACACCACAGGACGTGCGCGTTGTAGTTGCCCGCTTCCACGTTCCCGTTGGCGTCATACGTGTACAGCTCGTACTGCATGGCCACTGACGTGTCCTTCATTTCCATCGGAGACCACGTGATGCCTGTCGTGAGATCGAGCTTATCAAAGTCGGCTCCGTACGGCATCCCGGTGGCGGAATAGTCATTGAAGTTGTCCGCCCGAGAATACTGGAGCGTGCCGTTGAGCGAAACGTTCGGCTTGAACGCATAGTCCGCGCCAAACATCCAGGTGCTCACATCGGCATTAAACGTCGGGATGCTGTACCTGGAGAAACCGTTCCCAGGGTCAGTCGACACCAATCCCGCCGGCGTGCGCGTTGAGGCGGTTTGCCGCGAAAACGTCCCGGTGGTCACCAGATCGCGCAGCGGCTGCAGCATGACGTCGACGGTGTAGATATTGGAGAGCGACTTGGTTTTGACGATCTGCTGCGCTTCGGCTCTGGTCGCAAACTTATCCGACCGCAGCTGATAGCGGAAGGAAGGCTTAAACCATCGGCACGGCTTGAGCGTGATCCGAGTGGAGAACTCATCCGTGTGGGTGCTCTGCCCGTCGAAGAACGCTGAGCGGCCGGAGCCTGCGGTTTCCTGCTGGTCGTCATAGTCACTGTTATACACCCGGCGCCGCGCCTGCGCGGTCAGATCCATAAACTGCCAGGGGCTCGTCCGTCCGCCCACTGTCCATGCGCCGCGACGGACCTTCGTGACGGTCTCCCGCTGAAACACCTCGCCAGACACTGAGTCGTCACCGGTATCCGGGCCGTCCAGGCTTTTGCGGTCCTCGCGCAGCAGCATGCGGGATTGCTCAAGCTCCAATTCCGTATACAGCGCGGTCTGCGGGACCCCGGTGTATCGCAGGGAGAGCCCTTCCCCCCACCGCGCCGCTTTCATATCCGACAGCGTCAGCTCCTGGTGATCCATCACCAGATCGAAGGCTTCCGGCGAGGTGACGTATTCCGAGTACCAGGGATAGGTCGAATTGCCGTGGCGCGTGATGACTTCAGATTTGAGCTTGGCCCCGAAGCTGACCGTCGGCGACGGGCTGACCATGACGTTCTGCACCCAGGTGTGCGAGTCGTAGTCGTTGTCCGCCCGGGCGTCGATTTTGTTTTCGCCACGCGAGTAGTTCGTGCGGACGCCGGCCGCGCTCAGCTCCGTCGCCGTTTCCATCTCGCGGTTCTTCAGATGGTTGAAATGATACCCTGAGGACACGAACACCTTCTCTTCCAGGAAGCTGCGCTCGCCTCCCAATGTGGTTGTCAAGACAGTAGACTCCGGCCCCTGAGCCTGCAGCCGGATCTTGGTGTCGGATGCCACCCCGGTGGTCGCCAGGAATGTCTCCGCGCGGAGGAGCTCGGCGCGGGCGAACTCCCAGCGCTGCTCCCCATGCAAGTCGAATCCGGCGACGTCATCTTTCTTCGCCTTTAGGGCAAAGGAATCCACGGTCTCATCGATCTCCTGCCAGGACGGCCCGATATAACGCGACTCACCGGCCTCCTTCACCCCCGCCCACGTCAGGCGCGACTTGGTGCCGTCTTTGAACTCCCGTTCATAGGCCAACGCGAGTTCCGGCCATCCTTCAAGCGTCAGCCCGGTTTCCAGCCCGAACTTCCCGATGTCCAACCGCAGGTCTTTATCCGTCTCCGGAGACTGCAAGGTCGCAAACAGGGAGCGCACGCCGGCGCCGGTGTCGAAATACTTCCGAAATTCCTGGTACTCGAAGTCAAAGAACCCCAGGTGTTCCTTCGTGATCGAGAACTCCGCACCGAAATCGTTCGCCCCGATGAGGGCATGCCCTTCTCCGGAAATCTCTGTCCCATTCGGCAACGTGAAGTGCCCGGAAGCGTCCTTGATGCCTTCCGTCGGGCCGTCATTCATCCAGTGATGGGCCCGAAACTTGCCAGCGTCTCCATCCACCATGACGGATCTCGTCGGTACCAAGGTGATGGAACCCTCGGCCTCTGCGGCGGCGGCGCGCATGCCTGCGAACGCGCTGCTGCCCACGACCACCGCCAACACCCAGTATTTTGCGGCGCGCATCAGGGGCCTCCTCTTAGTAGCGCAGGTGTTCATCAAAGTTCGAGCCATGGGGCGCCGTATGACACCCGGCGCTGAAACATGTGCCTTGATACAACCGGCTGCCATGGCCTGATCCGCCGATCGTCGGGAAGTTGGTCTGCGTATGGCAACGCAGGCACAGGTTGGAGTCGCGCGCGACCAGCATTTTTTCATGGATGGAGCCGTGGACCTTATGACACGTCGCGCAGCCTTCGCGCAAGGCTTCATGCTCATTCACGAACGGGCCACGCTGGTCCTTGTGGCATTTAAAGCACGCCTCATTGACACCCTGGAGCGACGTGCTGGACCAGGGGCGCACATCCGGGGCGTGCGCGTTGTGGCAATCCGCGCAGCTCATCTTGCCCTCCATCACCGGATGACGGTACGGCAGGCGGAACTCTGCCTTCTTGTCCAGATGGCAGGCGAAGCATGGGCTGGGATCCTTGCGCGGGTTGATGAGGCCGCCAACACCCCGGCCGCCGCCAGCCTCTGCATGCAGGCTGCCAGGCCCGTGGCAGGACTCGCAGCCCTGGGCCTTCATGTTCTCCCCGGGAATCGTAATTCGAGCGTGCGTGGAATGCTGAAACTCCTTGGACTGCTTGGTGTGGCAGGCCGCGCAGGTCTCGGTGCCGACATACTCTGCCTTCGGCGCTGACGCGTTGTCATCGGTGGATGCCGGCTCTTTAGTATCCGCCCAGGCTGGCGTCCCGAGCAGCCCATCGAGATAGGCTTGCAGCCGCCCGACATGGTCCGGCAGCCGACTGGACGGCTTAGCCTCAACCGGAGCCGCAGGCGCTGCGGGTGCCGCCGGCATGCAGCAGGCATCCCCAGGCTTGGACGCAGGATCGCTGAGATCGGTCCCGGCTTCGAGCTCCTTCGCATTGGTCGCGCCGTCGCTGTCAGCATCCGCCGCATCGAACGCCTGGTAATCCTCCACCGTCAACGCCTTCGCCGTGCCTAGGCCTCCCTTGAACTGCTGGAGCGCCTTGCCGTAGGCATTGACGTTGTCCGCCTTGCCGATCGCCGCCTCGTGACAGGCTTTGCATGAATAGGCTGCCGGCTCCTTGCCTGGATAGGCCTGCTTATAGGTCTTCCCGCTCCCGACCGTCGCCCAGGCGTTGGGGACGAGACTCAGCGCTGCGGTCAGCAGCAGGCCGGTCTGGAACAGGACGCGACGATTCAACATATCAGGGCCTCCTGGCGGGAGTTGCCACGTTGCCATGCGTGCCGCAGATGCTCAACCTGCTGCTGGAGGATGGCCTCGCATGAGGCCAGCTGATCGCGTCGCACGTCCAGCGCGCCGCGCGCCACACTCTGCAGCTGATCAATGTTGTACAGCGTGATGCCAGGCTGATGGGCAAGCGAGGGATCCACGTTGCGCGGCACCGCCAAGTCGATCAGGCAAAGCGGGCGCGGCTTCCGGCGCTCCCGCAAGAGCTCCAGGTCCGAGTGATCAATGACGTAATGCGGGGCCTGCGTGCAGACGATGGCGATGTCCACCTGCGCGAGGTGCTCGCGCGCGCGCTCCCAGGAGAGCCACCCGCCCCGGCACGTCGCCGCCAGGTCCTGCGCCTTGACGGCGCTGCGGTTGACGATCCACAGCTGCCGGATTCCTTGCGCGATCAGATGGCGCGTGGTGGCTTCGGCCGACTTGCCTGCGCCCCAGAGCAGCACGTCGCACGAGGCCAGCGCGTCGCCGAAAAGACCGCGCACCAGTCCGACGACGACCGAGCCGATCGAGGCATGCCCTTGCGCGATCTCCGTCGAGGAGCGCACCGCTTTCGCCGTGTGCAACGCCCGCTGGAACAGCCGGTGCAGCGCCGGGCCTGCGGTCTGGGCTGTGCAGGCCGCTTCGTAGGCGTCTTTGACCTGAGCGGTGACCTCGGACTCTCCTAGGATCGCTGAGTCGAGCCCGGCTGCGACGCGAAACAGGTGCGCGGCCGCCGCGTCGTCGGAGGCGCGATACAGGTGGGAGCTGTCGGGCGCCAACGGCTGCCGGCCGAGCTGGCTGAGAAACGCGGCCATGGCGTCCCAGGCCGCGGCCGGATCCTCCGCCACGGTGTAGAGCTCGGTGCGATTGCAGGTGGACAGGATGGCGGCTTCGGTCAACGGGCCTTGGCAGAGGCGGGGGGGCCGGGCGGGCCCAGCGCGCGCCG